>WNFF01000120.1_pt1 | contig 58088 bp, 43 predicted proteins | sample 5400441 | NCBI WGS metagenome assembly WNFF01 (sample SAMN13153345, study PRJNA577476) | soil metagenome | isolation source: 120 cm saprolite under Douglas fir tree site 2 hole 3 replicate 1 | place: USA:California | collected 2015-04-18 | reverse complement strand
CCCAGATCGTGATGAAGGAGCTGGCCGAGCATCAGAAAGTATTTGGCTTCATCGGCAATGTGGGTACCCCCACCTCGGCCGTCGCCATCCCCTATGCGCTGGAGAAAAAAGCGCTCTTCTTCGGCGCATTCACCGGAGCACCCCTCTTGCGCAAGGATCCGCCCGATCGCTACGTGTTCAACTATCGCGCCAGCTACGCCGAGGAGACGGCGGCCGCGGTGCGCTACTTGATCGAAGTCCGCCGCATCAAGCCAACTGAAATCGCGGTTTTCGCCCAGAATGACAAATACGGCGACGCCGGCTTCGAGGGCGTGGCGCGCACGCTCCGCCGCTATCGGCGCGACCCGAACAAGATCCTGCGCGTCGGCTACGAGCGCAACACCGCCGATGTCAATGGCGCGGTCACCGACATCCTCCGGAGCCTGCCCTACCTGCGCGCGGTGGTGATGGTGCCCACCTACCGCGCCGCGGCTCAGTTCATTTCCAAGCTCAAGGACAAAGGAGCAAACCTCATCTTCACCAGCGTCTCCTTCGTCGGCAGCAACGCGCTCGCGGAAGAGCTGATGCAGCTGGGCAAAAGTTACGCCGAAGGGGTAATTGTCACGCAGGTGGTTCCGCTCCCGGACTCGAAGTCTTCCGTGGTGCTGCGTTACCAGGAGCTCCTCCACAAGTACGCGCCGGGCGAGAAACCCGACTTCGTCTCACTGGAGGGATACATCGCCGCGACGCTCCTCATCGAAGCGCTCAACCGGACCGGACCTGAGCTGACCACGGAAGCACTGGTTAATAGTCTAGAGAACATCCGGGGTCTGGACCTCGGGCTCGGCGCACAGATCAATTACGGACAGTCTGAGCACCAAGCCTCCCACAAGGTCTGGGGTTCGATGCTCGACACAAACGGAACCTACCAGAGCCTGGAGCTGGACTAAGCCTCCCGCCTGCGCCCACCCTTAGGCAAGCGGGGGTTGCTGGTTGGACTTGCCACCGCGCTGCTCTGGCGGGCTTTGCGAACCGGTTTGCCCTTCCTCGGGAACGTCTGATACTTAAGGCGCCCAATCAACGGGGGCCCCGGGGAAACGAAATGAAAATGCGCAGCGCAACGAGGGTGGCGATCGCTCTTTTATCGGCCATGGGCGCAACCGCCTACGCACAAGAAAATCCCTTTGACGCCGTCTTCGCGCTGATGACCCAGGACCGCGGACCTGATTCACCGGGTTGTCGCGGTTGTCACATTGGACCCGGACCGGCCATCGGCACTTATTTCGGAGATACGCAGGACGAGGTCGAGATGACGTTCACGGTCGACCGACAAGACCTGATCGAGGGCGGGCGCGGCAGCACCCTCGCCAGCTTTCTGCGAGACGGACTGATGCCTCTATCCGGTTCCCTGTGGACTGATTGCGAACTCGAGTTGCTCTACGCCTGGCTGGATCAAGTCGCTCCCACGCTGCCGGTTGCGGTCGCGGCCGAGGCCGCCCGCTAGCACACCAATACAAAAGCGCGCGGGCGATATGCCCACGCGCTTTTTCTGTTTCAAAGAAGTAACGCCTGATTACAGCGGGCAGACCGGGTCAAAGCTGTATTGAGTCACCACGTAGGTCGGGCAGGTGCTCAATCCGCATTGTACGCCGACGCCATCCCAGCCGAAGAAGACGTAGGAGACGTTGTCAGCGTGCGTCGCATCGGTCTCCTCGGGTAGCAGGTCATCGGCCTGCAATAGCTGGTCGGGGTCGAGCTCGGTGGTGAGCAGGAAATCGCCGGTGTTGGAGCCGACCGCCGCCCACTGGCCGGAGAGGCCGCGGAAGTAGGAGTCGGACCAGCCCATGCTGACGCCATTGCCCCTGCCGGGTCCATAGTAAGGAGAATTGCATCCGCAGGGGAAGCGGCCGACTGAGTGATCCGCGAGGCAATAATTCTGGGGATCCCTGCCGCGGCTCGAGTCGTCCTGAATGCAGATGGTGCTCTTCCGCCGCTGGTCGACCAACGTCCAATCGCCCAGGTCTGGATCCATCCAGTACACGGTGTACTCGTGCGTTTGCGGCATTCTGAAGTACTGAGTGCTGCTCAGACACGCGACATCGCGGCGGATCGGTGGACGAATCCAGTCCTGCCCACCAATGTTGGAGGTCAGAATCTCGAATTCAATCGTCGGCTGTCCGAGACGATTGGTGATGACGAAGTTGTTCGCGACGCGCGATGTGTCAGGGAACATCGGCACCAGATTGGGCAGCGTCGGATCAACTTGTGCTACGGCAACGCCTGAGACTCCTCCCAGTGAACAGCAAAGAACCAACGCGATGGCTTTCATAGCGGCTCGAATCCTCATGGTTACCCCCAGCTCCAGGTTGAAAAACGAGCTATCTGGACCGACGCCGGGTCGGCTGTCAAGGGCTAAGGGGGACTTGAGGGACGGGTGTTAAACCGGCCCGGTCACCGAGGGCTCCACAATCGGATGGTGACGTCTTCGGATGATGAGACAACGCTGTCATCCGGCAACCAATCGGTCTGGTACACATAGCCTACGTGTCCCATCAGGGTGTCGAGGAGCTGCTCGCTCGCAACGTCCCAGATTCTGACCCGATGGTCGACCGAGGCAGCCGCGATCTTGCTGCCATCGTCCGACCAGGCGACACCAAAGGTCCAATCCGACGGCTGATCGATGATCTGCAGAGGCTCGCCGGTCGAGGCGTCCCAGATCCGAACCGTATAGTCGAAACCACCGGAGGCGAGCTTGGATTGATCCGGGGAAAGCCGGATGGACAGGATTTCCGCGGTGTGCCCCAGAAGGTCATGCAGCATCGTCCCGGTATTCGGATCCCAGATCTTGATCGTGCCGTCGAGCGAACCGGACGCAACCCTGTCCTCGCCCCCGTCGACCCACCACTGAACGGACTCGATGGTCCAGGTATGTCCGCGCAGCGTCCGCTGCTCTCCGCCGCTCTCGAGATCCCAGATTTTCACAGTTTGATCGTCCGACCCGGAAACGAGCCGGCGGCCATCCGGCGAGAAGGCCACCGAGTTGACCCGCGCATCGTGCCCGACGAGCTCCAGCAGCAAGTCACCCGTGTCCGAGCTCCAGATCCGGATCGGCCCGTAGAGAAAAGCCGCGGCCAACAGGCTGCCGTCCGGCGACCACGCTGCCTCGTAGGCATAGTCTCCGGGACTCGCAAACATGCGGATCACTCCCGCAGTGGCCGTGTCCCAGATCACGACCGATCCATCGAGCGACGCCGAAGCGAGCTTCTTGAAGTCCGGCGACCAGGCGACGCTGTAGACCAGATTCGTGTGCGCTTGAAAAATCGCGGTCTGGTCCCCATTGCTCGCATTCCATTGGCGAAGCGTCTGGTCCAACGAGGACGACGCGATGTCATCGGAGCCGACCGGAGACCAGGCGACGGCCAGCACCCAATCGGCGTGGCCTGCCAGGGTCGTCAAGAGCTCGCCGCTGCTCGCATTCCAGACGTTGATTTCGTTCATCGAGGCCCCGACGACAATTCGCTGCGCATCCGAAGCCCAGGCGATCGACCAGACGGAGGTTGCGTTGCTGAGATTCGCGCGCAGCTCGCCGGAGTCCGGATCCCAGACCTTCACCGTTCTATCGGAGGAGCCCGAGGCGAGTCCCCCGCCCGACCAGGCCAAAGACGTCACCCAGGTTGAGTGGCCGCTGAGCGTCGTATTCAGCGCGCAGTCGGATCCCCAGATCTTGACCGTGGCATCTCTGGATCCTGAAGCCAGGCGATCGCCCTTGGGGGACCAGGCAACGGCCGACACTGGACCGGAATGAGATTCGAGCAGACAAACCGCCGAGCCGGTCCCCGCATCCCAAAGCCGCACCGTGCCATCGGCGGATCCAGACGCGAGCGTCGTCCCATCCGGCGACCAGTCGACCGTATAGACGTTGCCCGTGTGACCGGTCAGCGTGCTCAGGCGTGCGCCCGTCGACGCGTCCCAGATTCCTACCGTGCCGTCCTCGGAGGCGGTGGCAATCCGGCTCAGATCCGGTGACCAGGTTGCGGAGTACACGATTCCATGGTGCCCCAGGAATTGAGTCTCGACCGTCCAGGTGGCGACGTCCAACAGCTGGGTTCCGGCAACTCCGGAAACGAGTAGCTTGCTCCCATCCGGCGAATAGACGAGCGAGTAGAGAGCCCCAAGCCCATAGACGCGACTGGTTTGCCAGGTGGGTTCCGCCGCGCAGACCGTTGCGACGAGCGCGGCGAGCAGGGCTGAATTCTTCATGGGTCACTCCGGATCGCGATGGTGGCGCTGCCGTCCGGATAGCTATCTCAGGACGGCCCGGCGGACAATCCACATGGCGAAATCCCCGCCCGAGCCGACGCGGAGCTCCTCTCGCAGGTCGCTTTTCCGGGTCTTTGGCGACTCGCCCGCTAAGGCGGCCGCTGGGACAACCGTTGCGACCTCTTCAACGCAGCGAATCGTCAGCGGCCCTCGGCGGGCTGGCAGGCGCCGCGCCGGGGATCACTTACAGTTGATTCCGGAGTGACGGCAATCGTGGAGGTTTCGGGGAACCTCGAGCCAGTGAACCATTCCGGCGATGTCTCCGGTTCCCACCGTCACGGCCGAAGGAGGCGCACCGGGATCAATCGAGATGCCTCCGTAAGCGACCTGACCGGTGGTTGGGTTGACCGAGATGACCATTGCTGGCTGCTCCGGGGCCACATACGTGTTCCGCGCGGCATATCGCTGCGTGGTGTTGTATGTCGCCGAGCCCACTTGACCGCAAGCGACGGCCCCGCTGGTGGCCTCCGCTTGATACAGGTAAGCCGTGTCGGGCGGCAGGGTCGCAGTCGTCCCGCAGCCCACCAGATTGTTATTGGGGTTCGCGACCAGCGTGTTCCACAGCACGCAGCCGCCGACGATCAGCGCAGAGCTCGAGGTCTTCTCATCCGTCGAATTGGCGTGGACGACGTAGTACCCGTTGTCGGTAGGAGACGAAATTCCGCCGTCCGTGGCGTTGACGAGGTTTGTTTCCGTCAACGCGTTGTTGTCGTACTGGTTAGCCTGTGAGCTGCTGGTGAATTGCGCTCGCGACGAAGTGTCGAAGAGCCTGAAACCATAAAAATAGGAGAACTGAGGGGTGATGCTCGGGGTGTAAGCCACCTGAGCTCCGATCGGGCGGCCTGTGCCTGACGGGCATTCGACGCCCCCGTCCGTCCCCGCGCCCCAATCACAATAAATGGTGCTGGCATAATTCACCGCTGGATTGGTGCCACAGGTGATCTGGGTGTTCAAGTTCCCGTCATCAACGTCAGAGCAAACATTACCCTGCGTAAGGTTATCGGACGCCCAGCTCGTCGTTTCTTGCGTCGCGCCTGCCGTGTAGGTCCAATTGCCGCCGAAATAGTGACCACTCGTCCCCCCGGTGGGAGCGGCGCCGACGCGGTATTCGTTGGTTGAAACCGCTACGCTGCAATTCTTGCGAACGCATGCCCCCAGGTTGGCAAGGCCGCATGTACCGCCATTTGCATCCTTGATGTGATCGCGGTCTCCCGAGCCGAGATAAACACGAACCGCGCCGTTCGCGAGGACCACCGCGGTCGCCCGTTGAAAGAATGGGCTCCGCTGATAAAACGCCTGGCCACTGAATTGGGTGAATGCTCGACCACCGTACCAATTGTTATAAAGTCCGTTACTGCCGGGAGTGCCAGGATTGAGCAAGCTAAGAGTCCAGACTTGGCCTCCGGTGTCACCCACCACGGCTGTGTCGAACAACCCATCGGAGTTGGTATCGAGCAGTGAGACGGGGGCGACGATCGGACGTATCGAGTTGCGTGGATCCGAGCTGCCACTGGAGTCCCGCCGGTAAAAGCGCCAAACCTGTTGCCCGGTCCATGCATCCAGGACGTAGACACCACGACCGCGGAGATAAGCTGTGTCAAATCCACCTCCGGTCGCGAAAATATAGCGCTCCCGGGCGTTCGTACCGTTGACCTGGAACACCCCGCCGGAGTCGTATTCGGCAATCGGTCCAATCGCGGCCGGGGCGGGTCCAAGATCATCCCACGATCCTCCGCTGTGCAGATCCTCGGTGGTGCCGGGAGCCGGAAAGCTCCACAAGAACTTCGGGTTCATTGGGTCGGTGACGTCCAGGGCGGTATAGTGTCGCCCCCCTTCCCGTTCCCCGACGATCGCCACCGTGTGGTACTCGTCGTATTGTTTCTGGCGATCGGCCGGAATTGAGCCGCTCCCATCCACCCAGATGTCGCGGACCATTGGGGTACCGTCCACAAACAGCTCGTGTCGATTGCCAATTGCGTAACGAATGAGCTTCGGGAGCAGGTCGGGGGGAATGAAAGCCCACAGCTCCTGCCCATTGCCATTGTCGAAGCTGTGAACACCGCCTACGACCTGATCATTTCCCGCGTTGAACGCGTGGATCATCCCGTCGTTCGCGCCAACCACGACAAACTCGGTGCGGTACTGGTTGTTGTTGACGTATGTTTGATAGGCGCTCGCTCCGCCTGGCTCCAACTTCGGATTGTAGAGTGATGGAACACATTGCGTCGCGACACCAAGGTCGCACAGATACGTCGGCACCGGCGGAGTCACCAGGATCGGCGTCGAGTGGAAGATGTCGCCGAGAATGTTGGGTCGGGACTTATAAGTACTCGGCTGCGGATACGTCCGGTTGTACGGATTTTGGAAAAGGACGTCCTGTCCCTGCATGAAGCTGATCACGTCCTGCGCGCAGTCGTTCTCGGTCACGTAGGAGTGACGGGTCAAAAACCCCAGCGTGGTGCAGAAGTCGCCGTTGACGCCCCCCAGCTTGAGCAGCGGGGTGATGGTGGATACGTTGGTAGCGTTAAACGGAATCAGCGTAGGGCTGTACGTCCCGCTGGTGCCGTTGGGCGCGATGGTGAAAATTCTGCGAGCGTTGGCTGCGCTGCCCGCGATCACCGAATCCTCTCGGGCAGCAAGCAACGAGGAAGCCTCCCACATCGGGGTCGCGAGGATGACCCCCCCGTCGGCGCCGGTTTGGGCCGGCCAGCCGCCATCCCAGGGCTTGGTGGTGTCCGCGAGAGCAAACTGGCCATTGGCCTCGACGATGAATTTATTGTTCTGGTCGGTCAGAAAAATGTCGGTGCAGCTGTTGTTGCCATTCGGATTCCGCGCGTTCTGTACGCCGTAGTCGGCACTGGTACAGCCGGACGCAAATTCGCTGAAAAGGGCAAATCGGGTAAGCATTCCATTCCACTGCGCACCCCCGCTGGGGTTGAAGCGTGGAATGAACGCCGACGTATAGCCGTGCGTTTGGACGGTGGCGACCGCGGCTGAAGAGAATGAGGTGGCATTGGTGACGATCGCTTTCATCACCTGCCCGATGTTGGCTTCCAGATTCGCGAAGTTGTCCGCCGCCAGGTATTGACCACCTCCTGCCGTAGCAATCTGCTGAAGGATGGTCATTTCCCCATAGGTATTCTGCGGGTCACCCAAACCAACCACATAAGTCCGAATCTTTTCCGGAGTCGAAGCGGAACCCACGTTGTTGCTCGCCATCCATCTTGCGACGTCATCGGCGAAATCCATGTCACAGGTACCTCCCGGAGTCTGGCGAACGCCAGCGCCGGTAATCGCCGGTCCGGCACCGCCGACCATCGACGGATCGAGGAAGTCATTCCCGTCATCTTCCACGCCCATCCCGAGGGTTGAGCACTGGGCCGCGGCCGTGCAGGGCGCGGGAATGCCACCATCTGCGTAGGCGGTGCAGGCCGGGTTGGCCGTGTTGCCGCGTCCATCCGAGAAGAGCACGACAAAGTCTCCAGTGCAGGAGGTGCAGGGTCCGCTCTTCCCATTGGCCATCGCAGCGCCACCCTGCGTGGCGGTGTTGGTGAAGACCCATGGATTGTTCTGCCCGCCCATGTACCAGGCGGTATTGAACAGCATTTCCGCGATCGGGTCCGCGCTGCTGCTGTAGCTCAGGCCATCGATTGCCGCGAGCTTCTGATTCATTGGCCGACCCTGGCCATTGCAGGATTGGGGCAGCATCTTCTGCACCACCTGGCCACCGACAGTACCATTCGAAGCCACCACTCCCTCTCGCAAGCTCGAGAGCAGTGGCCCATTGACCAGCCGCTTGTAGGCGAGACTGAGCAGCGTCCACTTGGGTGGGTAAAACCGGAGCCAGTTGCCGGAAAAAACGCCGGCCGCCGCTGAAATGTCGTTGTCTGCCGAGCTCGGATTGAGCCAATATCCGTTGCTGTTCACGCACGTCATGCAGGCTGTTTGATTCAACAGGCCCGCGCTATTCAAACAAGCCGTTGCGAGTAATTCCGCTGCAACTCCAGTACCGTTGGCGCCCCAGTTCCGGTATCGGTAGTAACTGCCGTTGCTAAGCCCGTCGCTTTGGCCTGCGCCACCCGAGTAGGTGGGGCCGGGATCCGGATACGTAGTGCTTGGGTTGTAGAGACCTTGCAAACCGGCAGCGCCGTACGGGGGTGTAATGTTCGTCGGCATGAAATAGGTCAGGTTGTTTAAATAGGTGTTGGCGCACCCGGTGGGTGACGCGCCCCCCAGATCCACCCGGATCCGATAGAGCTTTTGAGCGAAGTCCATCATCGAGGCCTTGGCTGGGTAGAGCAGCGTCACGTTGCTCGACGAGCTGTTGGTAACCACGCCGGTGAAGAAGGCGTTGTCGCCCCCCTCCGGTGGGTTCTCGTAGAACTCCAATCGCTCCACGTCGCGGTTCCAGCACGCCGGGTCGGTTTGGGCCAGGCCCGAAATGGGAAAACACAGAAGTACTGCCAGGGTGATGAGAATTGAGACTCGCATAGTTTTCTCTCTACGTTTACAGACCAAACCGAACTACGAATTCGACTTCGCTTTGCTGCGTGGCCGCACCAGTTCCGGTGCGAGAGCAGACCACCGTCATCCGGTAGACCTGCCCGCCCAACCCCGCACGGGCAATGCGATTGGAAATGTCGCTGGTTCCACCGACCCCGGCGGCGTAACCTGTCGCCGCCACCACCGAAGTGACGTTCAGTGAGTCATAGTGCCCGGTGGACATGGTCTGATCGCCCACCGCCTGGGAAAGCGTCACCTGCGTGGGTGACATCCCGTAGGTGTGAAATTGACTCATCAGAAGATCGCGCGCCGCGTCCGCGCAGGCGATGGAATGATCGAAACGCCGTTTCGCGCCCACCGCATCGTTCTCCGTCGAGCCCAAGCGCACAATCCCAACGACAACCACGGAAAGAATGCTGATGATAATCAGCGCCGGGAGAAGAGACGAGCCACGTGGGGTGCCGCGATTTTGGTCAAGCAGGGTTGGCATAAGTTTAGGTGTGGTCAATAAATAAAAGACGTCTTGGATTCCAGATTACGCAAACTGATTGAGGTCTCGGCCGTGTATTGTCGATAGCTAGAAACCTGAACATTCCCCGACCGATTTTCAGGATAGGGGATGCTATCGCCGGCCCATCCCGCGCGGGAGCGATCGGGCGAGGCTGCGCGAATGCGAAGCGTGACGCGGATCGAGCGCACATTCCCTGCCCACAAATTGCAACGCGTCGGATCGGTTGCGGTGGTGGTGTAGAGAGGCCCGGCCGTGGTGAAGGTGGGTTCCTCGGCGGTCGAGTTACTGGGATCATCGCCGAGGACGCCGTTGTGATTGTTGAGATCGCCGAATGCGCAGCCGCCCGGCAAAGGCGGAACGGCGTACGCCACCTGCATGTCTTCGACGTTCTTGGCAACCGGGATGAGATCCGGCGTGTTGCCCCGGGTGCCATCGGCGTTCACGTCGACCCCGGTGTCGAGCATCAGCCAGGAGTTGGAGCCAAAGCGTTGAATGAAGTAGCGAAACCGGTCGACCAGGAAGAGCGCGGCGCCAGGCTGCCCATGGCATGCGGCCAAGGATGCGTAGTCGTTGTAGGGAACCATGTTCGCGGCATCGGGCGTGAGCAGGAGGGCGCTGGTTCCAGTGATGGTGTAGGACTGGGACAGCGTGAGCATGACTGGACTTAGACCGCCCGCGCACATCGCGAGCACCACCTGGCCCGGCCTGATGGTCACCGCCGTTGTATTCGTTGCCTGGGGCGTGATGGTGAGCGTGGAAGGGGAGCCGCTCGTTGTTACGCCAGTAATCGGCCAGGCGCGTCCGTAGAAACAACCTGCCGCCAAAGTGCAACCCGGGTCGCCAGTGTTGAACCAGTAGTAGTTTGGATTGCGCGCGACGAAGACGAGATCGTCTGGCGCAAAGGTGCTATCCCGGCAGGGCTGTGCCTGCGTCGCGCAGGCGCCATATTTGAAGTCGATGGCGTATCTCGGATCGATTCCCCACCCCAGCCGGCGGATGGACTCCTCGATGAGCAGGATCGCCTCTCGGCCAACAGCGTTGGCGCCGCGCGTCTGATCAAGCGCGGACATGGCGTTGTTTTGCGCCACCAGAGCCATCGAGGCGAGCGCCACTGCCGCGACGCTGAGGCCGCTCGCCACCAGGAGCTCAATCAGTGAAAAGCCATGTTGTCGGTAAGGTCGTCTCATTAGAACACGTTGGCGGGATTTCGTTTGTAGGCGGTGGCGGTAACTTGCTGGTATCCGACGCCGGGCTGCTTCCAGCGCACGATGATCTGAATAAGCTTGCCCTGTGGGGTGCCGGTAGTCCCGATATCAAGGTTGTACACGTTCCAATAACGCATGAAGTCGGGCACTCCGTCCTTGTCCACATCCGTGGAAAGGCCCTGGTAGCTCGCTCCCTGCGCCCCTGCATTGGTGGCATTGGAATCGGGATTGAGGTCGGAGTATTCGAGGGTATAGGGAGTCGTCTTTGCGGTCCCGAGAGTCCAGGACAGCATGGCTGGATCGTTGGTTGAGCTCACCGTGAAGAGGGGGGTCAGCCTGGAGTCGTTGTACTGCCAGGCGTGCATGCTCTCTCCCAGGTCCGTCGCCAGCGATGAAGCTTGGAGCATTCGATTGCCGAAAAAGTTGGTTTGGGCGCCGACGACTTGAAGGCCGGCCAACCCTAGGAATGCAGTAATCAAAACGCTCATCGTGATCAGGGCTTCAATCAACGTAAAGCCTTGCGTCATCTCGGCCTGGATTTTTGGGTTCGCCATGGCTATTGCTCGAAGCTCTCGACAACGCCCGTGCGCCCAACGACGGCCACGGCGGTCGTGCGGAGGATGTTTTTAAAGCTTCCCTGAACCGTGAATTGTTCGCCGGCGCCGGCTGAAGTATGGCCCGCCATGAAGCTTGCCCCGCCCGTGGTGTCGAAGAGGACGGCACCGAAGCCCGGGTTAGGGGCGCTGGTATTGCAGAAACTACAGTAAGTAAAGTTCGGCGTGGGCGTCTGGGTTGAGAGCGTGGGAATCCCGCTGAACGGATCAGGCAGCGCCACGCCATAGCCGGTCGCTGGCCCAAACGACATCCCGGTCGGAAGGCTTCCAGAAACGATCACCGTGCCCGGCGAAGCGGGGTTGAAACCGTTTAGAGACCAACCGGTTGGGGCCTCTAGTCCCCACCATCGACCGCCCGCCGTATCGACGACGAAAGCGGTGTTGATGCCTCGGCCAAATGCCTCGGATCGAGTCCTGCGAAGACTGCCCAGCAGGTAGCCCACCGTTCCCGAATAGTCGGCCCTCTTCTGAACCATCGAGAGTGCGCCGAGGCCAATCGCAGATACGACCGCGATGATCGCCAGGACGGCTGCGATCTCCAGCAATGTAAAACCACGACTGATCGTGCTGCTCCGCCTCGCTCCCAGAGCGGGTCGGCTGAACGCAGTTGTCGTGCGGCTCGTCACGTCCATTTCCTTTCGGCAGCCCGGCTGACTCGGTGAGTTCCTGGAGCTTTGTGTCCCCGGGTCGCCCCGGGTTTACTCTTATCGAGGAGCAGTAATTCGATGAGCAATTCGCGGGCCAGCCCCGTGGAGAGGCCAGGCATCGGAAATGACAGCAGGGGAAACGGCATCAATCGCGGTCTGAGGTGGTCACCGACCCGGTGATTAATCACAAAAATTGCGGATCTGAACCACAACGACACACTTTGGGCGTCTCTCGCGGCCAAAGACCTATCAACGGCGGCGACGTCCCCTTGCTATGCCACGCGGCTTTGCAGCGAGGAACTGTAAGCCTTCGCTGAACGTAGGCGCTGATCGGAAGGTCGAGGGCGAGCACCGCCTGCGCGACGAGGTACGCGATCTGGCTTGCGCCGGAAATGGGTGTTGTCCATGAAGCCGAAAGTCGAAGCACGCCTGTTGCAGGCGAAAGTGGGAAGTGGCGCCGAGCTGCCCCCGACCCATGGGACACGCGGGACTTCACAGGGTTAGGAAAGACCGCTTTATCACCGGTGAGAGCTCGAGCCGCCGCAACCGCCGTTGGTCAGCGCGCCGGGAGCATCACCACCGGGCGCAGCCGCTTTTCCTGCCGGTAGGGGAAAATGTGGACGATCTCGCCGGCGCGGTGAAGCTCCTGCATCCGGCGCCAGAAGTCCGGCGCGAGCAGCTCGGCGTGGGCGGCGAGGAATGAATCTTTTAGGGGATCGGACAAGCCGAGGAATGGGAGAAACTCCTCCGGAAAAACGTCGCGCTCGTCCACGAAAAACCAGGGCTCGACGCTCATCTCCTCCTCGTCGCTGCGTGCCCGCGGCATCTCTCGGAAGTTGCAGTCCGTCACCAGGCAGAGCTCGTCGTAGTCATAGAAGATGACTCGCCCGGCGCGGGTGACGCCGAAGTTTTTCAGCAGCAGATCTCCGGGGAAGGTGTTGGTGGCGGCGAGATCGCGGATGGACTGACCGTAGTCGACGATCGCCGCGCGGGCGCTGGCCTCGTTCATCTCCCGGATGAAAAGGTTCAGCGGCACGAGCCGGCGCTCGGCGTACAAATGGCGGATGTCTACCCGATCGCCGATCGCGGTGACGTTCTCGCTGCAGGTGGTCAGAAGCTCCTCCAGCAGCGCCGGGGCGAAGCGGGATCGGTCGAAGGCGAGGTGCTCGAACTCCTGCGCGTCGACGAGCCGGCCGGCGCGATCCTGGCGGAAGACGAGCGCGTACTTGTTCATCACTTCTGCCTTGGTGTTGTTTTTCGGCAGCGGAAAGCGGTCGCGGATGACTTTGAACACGACGTCGAGCGAGGGAAGCGTGAACACCACCATCACCAGGCCCTTGTCGCCGCGAGCCGGAACGAAGGAGTCCGGCGTCTGCTCCAGGTGTTGAAGAAGCTCGCGGTACAGCTCGGTCTTGCCGTGCTTGTGGCGGCCGAGCGCGATGTAGATCTCGGAGAACCGCTTTTGCGGCAGGATCGATTTGATGAAGTCGACCAGCTCGAGGGGCTGGCTGAGATCGACGTGGAAGTAGGACCGGGTAAAGCTGAACACGTTCGAGGCGTCGCTCGGCTCAAGGAGCACCGCATCCACCTCGACCCCGCCCTCCTCGTTGAGCATGGCAATGATGAACGGCGACATTTTCGCGCCGCGCCGCATCCGGCCAACGAGAAACGCTCCTTTGTTGCGGTAGAAGACCGGCCAGGCAATCTCGATCGCCTCCAGGGGCGGCTCTTCGGCGGAGCGCGCAAGGTGCTCGTCGATCCTCCGCGCCGCGAGTTGCACGTCGCTGGCAAGATCGCGCCAGGGCACCGAAAAGGAGAAGTCCTTGAGGATGGTCTCCACCAATTCCGCGGTGCTGCGCTGCATCTTGTACGTCCGGTAGATGGGTCGAGCGGCTTCCGACGGTCGCGCCGAGAAATCGGAGGCGACGAACTCGATGTTCGGGTCCACCCCCACCGTCGCGAAAATGCGGCGGGTGACCGAATTGAAGAATGATTCGGCGAGCTGCCAATCGCTGCGGCGGGCGATCAGCTCCGAAAACGCGGTCTTCATGCCTGACCAGACCGCCCTGTCGGAGGCCGATTCGGCGAGCAACTCGCGCAGGTGCGCCACCACTTCGATCAGAATTCTCGACCGCAGATCCAGTCGTTCCAAAGCGTCCTGCTGAGCACCTTTCCAGTCGTGCTGCTCGAACCGCGCGCGGGCCAGGCGGCTGATGCGGTTGAACTCCTCATGGTAGATGGTGAAGGCCTCGCAAATCGCCGCGGCCGCCCCCGACGCCAGGGTGTCCACCGGTCGTTGCCGGTTGCCAAGCTCGCCAACAGTTGGCTGAATTGCCACCGGAGGGGATATCCTTTCGGACACCAAGATAGCCGATACCAAGGCGAAGAATGGGGATTCCTCTCAGGACTTGTGCACTGTGCCTCGGCATCGCCGCGGCGCCGAATGCATCCCTGGCCGGCGGATGGTTCTGGCAGAACCCGTTTCCGCAGGGGAATGACCTCAACGCGGTGGCGGCGATCGATACGGACACGATGGTCGCGGTGGGCAATCTGGGCGCCGTCGTGAAGACGACCGATGGCGGGCTGACCTGGTCGACCCAGCACCACGCCGGCGGCAGCGCAAATGATCTCCTCGGAGTCTCGTTCGTGGACGCCGAGACGGGGACTGTCGTCGGCGAAGGAGGGACCATTCTCCGCACGAACGACGGCGAGTCCTGGGTGCCTCAACGCAGCGGGACCACCAACCGTCTTTCGGCGGTCTCCTTCGTCGATCGGAATACCGGGACCGCGGTCGGTCTGAGCGGAACGATTCTACACACGACGGATGGCGGGGAGACCTGGGAGGCCGAGGCCAGCGGGACCACGAATCTGCTCAGTGGGGTTTCCTTCGTCGACGAACGCACCGGAACCGCGGTGGGCGCCTATGGAACCATTCTCCGAACCATCGATGGCGGGGCCACCTGGACGCCTCAAGTCAGCGGGACATCCGAGTGGCTGGTGGCCGTCTCGTTCGTGAACGCCCAGACCGGGATCGCCGTGGGCGGCACCGCGACCGAGATCATCCTGCGAACCGACGACGGCGGCGCCACCTGGACTCCCCTGTCCAGCGGCAAGCACTTGCTGTTGACGGGTGTCTGTTTTGTGGACCCGGATATTGGAGTCGCGGTGGGCAACGCAGAGATTCTTCGGACCGACGACGGGGGCAACACCTGGCGGACCCAGGACACCGGTCCGCTCTCCTTCGGCCCGACCGCGATCGCCCTCCGCGACGCCGATACCGGCGTGGCGGTGGGCCAGCGGGGAATCATTCTGCGCACGACGAATGGGGGCGATCCCTGGGTGCCGCAGACGTTGAGTCAGACGGCCTTCTTGCTCAGCGCGGTTTCATTCTCGGATGCGGATACCGGAATCGCCGTGGGCGAGCTCGGAACCATTCTGCGGACCACCGACGGCGGCGCGACCTGGTCGACCCAGGTCAGCGGAACAACCCAGGACCTCGGCGGCGTCTTCACCAGGGACGCGAATACCGTCATCGCGGTGGGCGCGAATGGAACGATCCTGCGCACCACCGACGCGGGCGCCCAGTGGAGGGCTCAATCCGCCGGAACAAAGGAGCATCTCTCCGCGGTTTCCTTTGGGACCGCGACGACCGGGACCGCGGTCGGAACCGCGGGCATCATTCTTCGCAGCGAGGACGGCGGGATCAGCTGGACGAGCCAATCCAGTGGAACGGTCAACGGCCTGAACGCCGTCTCCTTCGTCGACGCCGATTCCGGGACAGCGGTCGGGGACTACGGAACCATCCTCCGCACGAGAGATGGCGGGACGACCTGGGCTCGCCAATCGAGCGGAACCCCCGCACATCTCTTGGGCGTGTCCTTCGTGGATCCCCGGATCGGAACCGCGGTCGGCGAGGACGGAACGATTCTGCGCACCGTCGACGGCGGGGACACCTGGGCGCCCCAGCTGAGCGGAACGCCGTATGAGCTCAACGGAATCGTTCTACTCGATGCCGAGACCGGAACCGCGGTGGGCAGACTGGGAACGATCCTCCGGACGGATGACGGCGGCGCTACCTGGATGCCCCAGGTCAGTCCAACGACCCTGCACATCTATGGCGTTTCTTTCGTCAACGCTGATATCGGCGCTGCCGTGGGCGATCTGGGGTTAATTCTGCGCACGACCGACGGTGGCTAGACCGGTGTTACGGAACTGCACCCTTCGAGAAGCGCATCAGGAAATGCGTCTCTGTTTCCCCAGTAATTCGAAAGCCCAGGCGCTCGTAAAATCGTCGAGCCGGATTCACGCGCAAAACTTGGAGCGTGGCATCGAGCCCGCGCTCGTCTGCATCACCGAGAAAGATGCGGACCGCAGCTGTCCCCAGGCCTCGCCGCTGTAGCTCGGGGAGGATGTGCAGATTGCCGAGGAAGAGAGTCCCATCTTTTTCCTCGACCCCCAGGATGCCGATGTCTTGTCCATCCATCCGAAGGACGCTGATGCTGCCCGGAACAAAACGCTGATTGAAGCGCTCCCGCTGCCACTCAGGGTCCCAGGCGCCATAGGTAGCGATGACGTAGTCGCGCGATGTCCTCTCCATCAGGGAGAAGACGAAATCCGCGTCTTCCGGGACGCATGGCCGTGTCGTTAGCGTGGCTGGCGCATCGGTTGACATGACTAGAGCCACCACTCTGCTCTTAGAGCAGTCGAAGCTGCTTGGCCAGGGCCCGACGTCTTACAACCACGAAGAGGCTGGCTAGCCAGGGCGACCAGGGTTCGCACCTCTGCTCAAGGCTCGCCGAGGGCTTCGACGGCCTCTACCGCCTGGAGCGGTCGTTCGCCAATCATGCGCGCGGCCCGCAGCGATACCTGCGCCCGAACCTCCTGGTAGATCCGGCGCTGGATCTCGGGGCCGACGCGGCCATGCCGTTCGAGCTCCGACGCAATGCGCACCGACACGGGCCGCACTTCGATTTTTCTTGGCAATGGCCGAAGCCGGGAGAGTAGGTCGCCGCGAACGTCGTCTCCTCCGGCGGCGAGACACCAGGCAAGGATCTCCCACGAGAGCTCTGCGTGCGAAGCTTCGTCTCGCGCGATGATTTCAAGCGCTTCACGAACCGCCGCGTCCTGCGCCCGGGCGAGAGCCTCTGCAGCCATCGCGGCGGCAAATCCCTCGCCAAGACAACCGTCGACTAGCGATTCCACCGCCAACCGTCGGATCGCCTCCTCCGGGTTGCCCTGCCCAGGCTCGAGCGTTTCGCTCAGCAATTCGGGCAGGGGCCCTGGCCCCAGCGCGCTCCCACCGTAGGCCGCGGCCAGGGCGAAGGTCCGCCGCGCGTGCTCAATCTCTTCCAGGGCCGCTCGATGGGTCCACTCCACCAGCCGACTCGGGGCACCGAGCGCGACCAACGTGAGCGAAATCCGGGAAAATGCCGGCACCGACGCGTGCTCGTCACGAGCGTCATTCAGCCACGCGGTGGCCAGCGCTTCTCGCGCCTCGAGGGACAGCGCGCTTGTCTCGGGAGGGTGGGCGACACCGATCCAGCCGGTGCTCTCGCGCACGGCCGCAACGACGGCATCGCCCCGGATACGCAGCGGCCGGCCGCTTCTATGCCCAGACAAAATAATCGCATAGAGGGTAACCAATGTGATCAGCGTTCCCACGACCAGCAGCAGGCCGCCGGCCAGCAGAGCGGACTTCCCCCCATCGAAGACGTCCATCTGTGCAGAGGTGACGTCGCTCAAGGGCACCTCGAGCGTCGATCCGGTTTCCGGTTTCCAGATGAATCTCCCATCCCGGACTCTGATGGTATTCAAATCCCCGCCCACCAGACCGTCGTTCGCGAGGCGCACATAAATGCGAGGGCCCCGATCACCAGGCCCCCGCTTGAGATCGATCGGATTGCCTTCCAGGTCGCGCAGATACTTGGGGTACGGGGCGATGAAGCGCGCTTCGTTCGCCCCCTCTGTCGCGTTGTTCGGGGACGAGACCTTCCCTGCGTCCTCGACTTGAGGGCTTGCCGCGGTGCCCCCGCCGCTCTTCGCGTCCGCCGGCCGATTCCTCTCGTCCAGGAGAGTGAGCTCGTTGGGCGATATCTGCCGCGTCGTCATACATCCGCTGAACATCAGGCCGATGATCAGGAAAACAGGCTGGCGAATAGGGCGGTTCATGAGGATCTCCCGTGCCTCGCCATACCCCGCTCAGGCGCCAAAGGGGACAAGGATTCACTGTCGCGTCCCTTCAAACTGGGTAGTTTCTTTCAATAATTATGGGCTTAGAAAGTGGCGTAACTGGCTGTCACTTAAGCGATTTTAAAGACACCTCTCAGCAACGCCAACGTTGGCGTTAGGATTTTTTTGCGACAGGTACAGCTTTGAGTCCCAGTCTTTCAAGGACCTCATCCAGCGCTTTCCGCAGCGACTGCAGATCCGCTTTGCCGAGAGTCTTGAGCCGCCCGTAGTAGATGACCAGCTGCTGACCCGTCTTCTTGAATGGCAGTCGCGGTCGGCCGGGGGGTTTTTTCGCCTCGGGCGCCCCGCTTTTGGAAACCGCTTTGTCCACGTAACCTGCAATCTCGCGAAAACTCCACCCGCCTTGCAGCGCCTGAGCAATCGCTTCGCGCGTCAACTTATCCGCGGACGACTCTCCATTTTCCGCAGACGAGTCTTTCTTCTTGCTGACGCCAGGCTTCTTCGACAGAGCCTGGTGAAGCCTGGTGAACTCCAGGGCGGCCAGCAGATCGAGAGTTCGCTTTTCTTCGGATGAGGAGTCATCCGGCTTATTGGCAACGGGTACCTCTACCCCCTCGCGAACGCCTTGTTGTACCACTTCCGGCGAGCTCGCCAGCCGCAAAAGACGCTCCACCTTCCTCTCCTGGAGGCCGGTTTTCTCGGAGAGTTTTTTCGCGGTGTTCAAGGCGGGCGTGCGAATCTTCAAGGCTAAAACGCCCATGGCCGCATCTAGCGGCGAAAGGTCCTCGCGCAAAAGGTTTTCCGTCAACCCGAGCAGGACCATCTGCTCGTCGGTCACATCCGGGACGACCTGTGCTGCAATGAAATCGTACTTTTCTCGCTCCTTCTGCGCCTTTTCAGTCTTCGCTTCGAATTGCAGGTGTCGATACACGGCCAGCCGGCGGTGACCGAAGATCGCCTCGTACTTGTCGCCTTTGCGCCGGACGAGGATGGGGCTTAGCAGCCCGTTCTCCTGAATGCTGCGGGTCAATTCCCTGAAAGCGTCGCCGCCCATCTCGTGGCGCAGTTGGTGAGGACTATCGTCGATCTGCTCCACCGGGATGTTCATCGTCCCCGAGCCTTTGGTCGCGGTTTTCGGGTGGCGATCGCGTTCTTCCTGTGCCCTCCACTCCGCAAGCGTCGCTTTCCCCAAGGGCGTGTCCGCCCCAATCGCGGAGATCATTTGTTTCTTAAAGGCTTCTTGCTGCTCAACGACCTTCGGATCTGTGGACACTGTTCCTCTCCTTGGTTGAGCCCACGCGCGGGCCCCATATGTAAAGGGCGTATTCCGCGGACAAATCGGATCACGAAACGTCACTTTTTTTCGCGAACAGCCCGATCTGTCCTGACTCCGGACAATTCTTGGCCCCGCCAGCACGGACACGGCACTTTCAGTGAAACAATCCTGGGCACAGAGTCCGGGGGATGCGAGATGAGAAACCTCCTCCGAAGCGTGGTGCACGGGCGGGATGTAAACGTTCGGCCCCGAACCTGAAACAAACGCAGATATCAGCGCATAGGGCCACAAATGACTCGCGGTGATCTCTAACTTCACCGATGTAACAATGGCCGTCAGATGCGGTTCGGTCCCCTGACGCGCGCAGCAGTCCCTCCCCGCTTCCGCGCGACGGGACTCAAGCTTTCGCCACCGCCCCCGATCGGCAACCCCATCTGATGGCCCGCTGCTTCACATGCGGTCGCCGGGTGGACTCCCAGCGCGCGTCTTGCCCTACCGACGGCACGGCCATTGTCGCCGCGGACACGGAATCCGTCCCGGGACACCCCGCCGAGCCGCAGCTGCCGGGGTTCAATATCCTCCGCGTTCTGGGGCGCGGAGGCTTTGGAACCGTCTACGCGGCACGAGACGAGGCACGCGCGCTCGAGACCGCGATCAAGGTTGCGCGCAGCGACGCGCCGGAAGCGAGCGTGCAGCTGATGCAGGAAGTCGATGTCTTGCGAAAGGTCGGCCCTCCGCACGTTCCAGAGGTCTATTCGTCGGGGCTCCTGGCCGACGGGACGGCCTATGCCGCGCTCGAGCTGATCGCCTCCCCTACCCTCGCCGATCGCATGGCGAGCGCGAATCTCCCCTTCGAACCATCGACGTTCCTCGGCTACGCCGAAGCCACCCTCGCCGCGGTGGAAGCGGTTCACCAGCGCGGATTCGTGCACTGCGACCTGAAGCCGGAGAACATCTTCATCGACGATTCGCCGCTCCGGGCCCGCCTGGTGGATTTTGGGTTGGTCCGTCTCGTGGAAGAGGAAGCCGGCAGCGAGGCGACCGGCGATGGCGTCGCCCCGGGAAGCCCGGACTACATGTCTCCGGAGCAGTGCCGGAATGCTTCGAACATCGGCATTGCCACGGACATCTATTCGCTCGGTGTCGTTTTCTTCGAGATGCTCACCGGGCGCATCCCGTTCTTCGGAAAAGCGGCCGATGTCCAGGAAGCGCACCGGTCCCGTCGGCCGCCGCGCTTTACAGAGGTGGGGCCGCAGCCACCGGCGCTCGAGGATGTCATTCTCCGCTGTCTGGCGAAGAAGTCGTCGGAGCGATTTTCAAGCGTCGTCTCTCTGCGCGCCGCCCTGCGCAGCGCGCTTGACGCGCGGCCGGAAGGCGCCCCGAAGAAGCTTGCCAAGGCCAACTCGGACGCCGGTTCAGAGCGTTTGCGCGAGAAGCGATCGGCGGCCGTCCTCTTTTTCAACAGCTCGGCCGACGCGGCGGAGATCAAATCCGCGGTGAAGGCCTTCGGCGGCCACCTCGTCCACGCGGCGGTGACTGCACACGCGAGCGTTTTCACCTATCAGAGCGGCGACAATCCGGTCGATCGCGCCGCCGCCGCGGCACGGGCCCTTTTCGATCGAGGCCTGTGCGTCCGAGCGCTGGTCGATGTCGGAACGATGACGGTTCAAAACCGACCGCACGGCGAGCGGCATTATTTCGGCGCCCTCCTCACCCGTGCCGACCGCTACCCGCTTCCCTCCGACCCCGAGGGCATCTTGCTCAGCGAAGAAGCGGCGAGGGTTTTGGCGGATCCTCTCGGCGGTTATCTCTTGAAACATCGCCCCGGGTTCGTTCACCTGGCCATCTCCGAAGGCAGCCTGGAGCTCTCGGTTCCCCCGCGCCAATTCGCCGGAGCGCTCGTCGGCCGGGACGACGTGCTGGAAGCGCTGATCAACAGCGCCCGCGCGGCGGTCGATTCCAGATCGCCCCGCATCGCCACGGTGATCGCCGAGCCGGGCCATGGGAAGAGCCGCCTTTGCCTGGCGGTGTCCGAGGAGTTGCGGAAGTTGCCCGGGATCCAGCTTCTCCAGCTTCGAGCGCGCGAGCCATCCGGGGGTGGCGCGGACCCGACCATTCGAGACCTTCTGGTCAAGCTTCTGCGCATCGACGGCAGCGCAGGGCCGCCAAAGGACGCGGGGCGAGAATTGCTCGCCGACCGGCTGGGGAACGAGCTGGCCCACGAAGTCTGGGCGGGCGCCGCGCTCGCGTTGGGATGGGTGTCCTTGGAATCCACCGACCTTCGGCCCTTTGCCGCGGCGCCGGGAGCTTTGCGAAGTGGCGCCGCTCGCGCGGCGGGCGCGGCAATGAGGCGCTGGGCCGAGGAGGCGCCTTTGCTCCTCGTGCTCGATGATGCGCAGTTCGCCGACGAGGCGACCCTGGACGCGATCGAATACGCCACTCTCTCGGAAGCGGCATCGCCGATCTGGGCCTGCGTGCTCGCCCGGCCTGCCTTTGAAACGGGCCGCCAAGGCTGGGCCGAGCGTTGCGATCAGCGCGATCTGGTCAGGCTCGGGCCGCTGACCCACGAGGCCGCCTCGGGCCTCTGCCGCTCGCTGCTCGCGCCCGCCGAGAATGTCCCCGCCGCGGCGATCCAGCTGCTCGTCGACCGGACCCACGGGATACCGATTCAAATCGTGGAGCTCGTCCGCGCCCTCAAGGACGGCGGCCTGGTGCGGCAGAACGCGCGGACGGGAACCTGGTATCTCGCCACCGACGAGCTCGGCAGCCTCCCCGACCTGCCCCTGGTGGAGTGGCTCGCGGCCCGCGAGCTCGAGTCGCTGCCGAAGGATCTGGCCTCGCACGCCCGGCTCGCCGCAATGCTGGGCGCGGACCTGGTCCCCGAGGAGATTGGAGGCGTGCTCGCGGAGCTGGAGCGCGCTGGCGCCGCGGCCCCATTCCCACTCGATGCGGCAGTGGCCACGAAGCAGCTGTTGAAAAGGGGCGTCCTCGTCGAAAGGCGGCGCGAGCAGCTGAGCTTCCGCCATGCGCTGGTGCGCGATGCGGTGTTCAATTCGGTGCCGGAGTCGATCCGGCGCCCGATTCACCAAGCGGCGCTTCGCTTCTACAGCGGTCCTTGTCTGCTTCCGCCCCGGCAGCGCTTGGCTCGGCTGGCATTCCACGCGGCGCAGAGTGGTTTGCCGGACGTCGCCGCCAATTCCTACTTCGCGTTGGCCGAGCAGGCCCAGTCGCGTCACGCCTATCTCGAGGCGGAATCGATGTACACCCGCGCCCTCGAGCAGATGACCTCCGAGGCCAATCCCCGCCGGCTCGCGGCATTTCGATGCCGTGGACTGATGCGCTACCGGCTGAGCCGCTACGAAGACGCGTGCAAGGATTTCGAGCTCGCCAGGGCAATCGCCCACCGGCTGGGAGAGCTCGAGGCGGAGGTCGAAACCCTCCTCGACGAAGCCACTGCCCTGGACTGGGTGGACGAGTACCGGCGCTCGAAGGAGCTGGTCGAGAAAGCCGAATGGATGGCCCGCAATCACGACTCCGCGATGATCGAAGCGAGGGTCCTGATGGGGCTGGGCCGCTCCTGCGTGCGCTTCAACAGCTACGAGCGGGCCGCCGAGCTTTATCTCTTGGCGGTGGAAAAAGCCGAGCAGCTGGGCGACGCCGCGTATGAAACCTACGTGATTTCTCTGCTCCACCGCGGGTATGTGTTGGCCTCGCTCGGGCGGCTGGAGGAATCGGAGCGCGCATTCAACCGGGTGATTCCCCTCTGCGAAGAGCGCGGCGACAAGCTGCACCTGGGCGCCGCGATCGGCAATCGCTTCATGCTCTGGACCTGCCGCAATGACGAAGAGGGCCTGCTCACCGACCTCCACCGCCTGCTCCAAATCTGCCGCGAGATGGGCAACGGGAGAATGGAGCAGCAGGCGCACTTCTATCTCGGACTGTTTCTGCGCTGGCTCGGTGAGTTGGGCGACGCCGAAAAACACGCGCGCCGCGCGATGGAGATCGACGGGAAGCGGTTGGGCGAAGCGGCTCGCCCCGAATCGGCCCTCCTTCTTGCCCGCGTTCTGGCCGCCGCGGGAAATGCGACCGGCGCGCGGGACATCTTGAACCAGATACAAACCCGACGCAGCCGCGCCCAGGAACGAAGAGATCGGGAATTCGACCTGCTTCCCGGCGAAGAGGTGTTCTTCGCCATGGTGGATCTGGCAAGTCGCGAAGCGCCCCGCGAGGAATGGGACAAGCTACGGACGCGAGCGATGAGATGCCTCACCGGGCAGGATCTGATCGAGTTCTGCGAAATGCGCGGTCGCGCCGCCCGGCGCCGCGGCGCCGACGACGAGGCGTTGCGTGCATTCGAGGAAGCAGTGCGCCTTGCCGGTGAGGTCCCGAACGTGATGCTCAAGCGGCTCCAGGGTGAGCTGAGTAGCATGATCGGCCCGTAGAACGCCCTCGCATCCGCGCCGCAAAAGGGCGGCTCTCTTGCACCGACCTGAGCCGGCGTGCAAGGTATCAGGCTCGATGGGAGCCGACCACGAAGCCCTGATGCGACTGGCGATCGACGAGGCGGAGCTCGCGCGCGGCACGACCGGTGACAATCCGTGGGTCGGCTGCGTGATCGTCAATTCGCGCGGAGAGATTCTCGCCAAGGGACACACCCAGGGGCCTGGGGAAGATCACGCGGAGATCGCCGCAGCCCGGCACGCCAAGGCCCACGGGTTGGTCATCGAGGGCGCGACGATGTACTCGACGCTCGAGCCGTGCTCGTTCCATGGCCGGACACCCGCCTGCTCGCGGGTCATCGTGGAGCAACGCCTCGCCAAGGTTGTCTTCGGAATGCGAGATCCGAACCCGCGTGTGGATGGGGCGGGGTCGCAAATTCTCAAAGACGCGGGCATCGAGGTTGTCGAAGGGGTCTGCGAGAGGGCTGTCCGCCGTCAGCTCGGAAGCTGGGTGTTCACCTATCACCCCCATGAACCGCTCCGGCGAGCCCGGGATCTGGCGCTCACGCTTGCGCGCGACGATCTCCGCGCCGCCCTGGCGGATATCTACGGCGTAGATTTTTCGCGCGTCGACCTGGTGGTCGCGTCGGTCCAAAACACCCGATCCAGCGCCGATAAATAGCAATCAAAACCGGGATGCAGAGAGTCATTCTGCGCGCCCACACTTCAAGCGATGTCCACATGTCCCACTTAAAGTTGAAAACAAACTAGAACTACGTGTCCGTATCAGCCTGATTTTACCGGCTTGGCTGGCAGCCCTGCCGCTTGACGAAATCAGTCCGTGGCCGTCTTATGTCGGCAGGGGTGGCCAATGCGTCGCCACGTTTCGCCAAGAGTGAAAGAAGTGATGAGTCGCGAGTTGTTCAGTTTTCGACCCGACGACACTGCTCTGTATGCATTGAGCGGTTTCTTTGGATTCGGAATCCTTGGCGCGCCGGTTCTCAACGCGAGTGAAATGCCGATTGGTTTTCTTTCGCTGCGCGACCTGGTTGTCCGAAAGGGGCCAACGGTCGTAAGCCGCATGTCCTCCCCAGCAATGGTCATTCGCGCGGCCGCGCTGATCAGCGATGCGGCGACGCTGATAGGAGAAACAGGGTATCGGATGCTGGTTGTCGTTGACAACAACGGCCGCGCCGCGGGGATGCTGTCGTCCTCGGATGTCATCCGGGGGCTCGCCGGACTACCCGTTTCGCACCCTGCGGTTTTCCCATACCTCGGCTCGACCCAGGTTCAATGGAGCGACGACCTTTCGTTTGACGCAGAACGGGTGGCGATCGCCCCCGACTGTCCCGGCATGCTGCTTCTTATCTCCAGCGAGCCCGGATTGCCGGAGTCGGCGAGGTGGGCCGAGTCTGTCAGCAACGTCCGGATCCGGCTGCACGAGCTATTGTCGGTTCCGCAGCACAACCCCGAGCTCAGCCGTTTGCTCGAGCACGGCAATCACTTGCGGTTCCGCTCCGCATTCGCGACCGAGCCGAACCGGCAACTCCTGCCTCACTGGCCTACCCATTAGCCTACGGCATCGAGGCCACCCTGACCCGAGCCCGGTGAGCGGCGCCTCTCAATGATTCACAGCTCATTCACAGCTTCATCGCCAGGCCCGTCACCGCTTTGAGATCGAAGTCCACATTCCCGCGGCTGGAGATGGCAGGTCCCATCCGCAGATTGAGCGTAATCGCCAGGTCGCGCTCGAAGTAATATTCGACGCCTCCGCCCAATAGGATAGGTACCTCCGCGCCTCCACCCTGATTGAGATAGACCCAGAACGGAATCTCCAATCCGAAGTGGATGTTGGTGGAAACGTTGAGAGGCATTCCGAGGGCGAGCGCAAGCGGCGCGGTCAATCCCACCAGATTCGAGTCGCAGCCCGAGCCACCCGGGCAATTGCCGGACGCGAAGTAGAGCAGCGCGCCCGGCGCGAGGCTGACTCCGAGGTTGAGCCTTCCGCTGTCCCAGAGAATCTTACCCACCCTGCCCTGCAGCTTGATTCCCGGCAACGGCTTCGAGATCAGGCCTTCCACGGCATAGTTGAAAGTGAAGATGGCTCCCACGTCCACGGTAGGTGACATCCCGTGCAACAGCGTCGCCGAGACTCCCGGCCATCCGGCTTGCAGGTGCAGCACGGTGTCGTTGCCGCCCACCATCCGGCCTGGAGGATGCAGCCTGGCCTGTTTCACTTTCACGTCGTCGATCAGGGCTTCCACCACCGCGGCACTCTCGCCGCTCACCCGGGCCTCCTCCAGGTAGCGCTGGTAGCTGTAGAAGGCCTGCCGGTACTGACCCAATTGCCGCTGGGACTGCGCCATGTCGAAGAGAAATCCGCTTTGGGGGATGAGCGCGTATCCTTGCTGGAAGTGGTTCAACGCGAGCTGAAACTCGCCGCGTTCGTAGGCTCGGCTGCCGGAGATGTAACTGGCGCGCGCCGCGGCTTTCCTCTGACGGTGGGGCTCGGAATGCGCATTCGCCGCACCGCTGAGCAAGAGCAGAATTGCGAATCCCCTTCCAATCGTCGCCCTGCGCCTTTGGACAACGCTCGCCGGCGCGGTCAAAACCATGTGAGCTCCAGGGCCATCGTCGGAGACGTTCCCGACTGGGGCAAAGAACATTGAATGATGCCGTCCGCGATCAGATCGAACACCACCCGCGCGCGTTGTTCCCATTCGTCCCCCCAGGCGCCCTTCAGATCGCCCAGCGAAACCGGGCGGGTGGAGCGCGCCACCTTCTGCATCAGGGCCATTTCCCCGGGGGTGAGCAAGCGTTGAACCTCGGGCCGCGGCGCTCGATGCAACACCGTTTCAATCGGCAGTCGATGGGGGGCTCGACAGACCGCCTTTCGGGCGTCCGCGTCCTTCGCGATCAACTTTCGAATCCAGTCCTCGAAGGAATTGCCGTGCCACTGTCTATCGAAGGCAACGCCGATCGCGTTCTGCGCTCCGCCGTAGAGACCGGCCACCTTGCCGATCACCACCATCGGCTCCTCGATCGACGGATGAGTGACCATCAGCGCCAGCGGTTTACCGAGTGGGAATGGATAGTACCCGGCCAGACGACACCCCCCGAAACCGATGTCATGTGTGTGGCAGCGCCAGGATTGCACCTGGTCCCGGTAGAGAACGTCGCACTTTAACTTTGCCCGCGGGAAACGCCGGCAGTTGTTCAGGACAATTGAATCGCCCATGGATACCTCCGTGGGTAAAAGGAATCGGCCAGGGGAATAGTACGAGGTTTCCATTGGGGGCCGCCATTGCGACATCCTCGCCGTGGGGTGACGATGACCGGCCTTTCGAAACGCCCAGAAGCCGCGCCGTTGAATTAAATGTTTCATGTCGTCCAATGTCGCCTGGGTCAAAGTCGCGCCTTCTCGAAGGGTCAATCGCTCGCGCATCCGGCCAGGTCAGGTTGGTGCCAAAAGCCGCTCATTCGCGCTGGCGACCCGATGCGCGCCGAAGCAAACGTGCTATCACCCATCGCTTGCCGCCTTGGGAATAATCGTGAGCGAGTGGCTCAGCCGCACCCATCAGGAATGGAAGCTCAAGCTGGGGATGGCCTGGATCCTCGCCGGCATTGCTCTGTTCGTCATCGCTATCGTCGCCGGCGCCCTGTCGGTGGCCTGGATTGTGGCCGTACTCGCATTTTGTGTCGCCGGGTTCGGCTGGACCGCTCTTGCCATCCGCTGTTCGGCCTGCCGCAGGCGGGTCGTGTATTGGGTGATGCTGCGTGAGCCGGGACATGGATGGCTGAATCGAATGCTGAAAGTGGATCGTTGCCCCGTCTGCGGCGATTCCGCAGCTCCGCGATCCTGACCGACCTGCCTCGGCCTGAGCGATGGGACCGCGGGGCTAGATTCATCTCCCGAGAAAGGTCCGCAACTCGTCCTCGGCCGCCCGGCTTACCAGGATCCCGACCAGGTCTCCTTCGGCCGGCGTGGTGCTCGCGCGCGGGAACAGCGTCTCTCCAGCGCGGCTGATGAAGACGACTGTCGTCGTCTTTGGCAGGTTGGCTTCTGACAGCGTTTGCCCGATCAGCGGAGAGGATGGGCCGAGCTTGAACTCCAGCAGCACGGTGTCGCCGGGAACAACCGAGGCTCGGCGCGCGCCGCGTTGAAGTCTCGAGCGGTAGCTCCGCAAGATGTCGCGCACCGTCACTCGACCCACCGGCTCGCTTCCCCGTGCAACGGGCGCCCAGCTCGCCTCCCCTTCCACCAGCCGCTCCAGGGCAACATCCAGGGTTTGATCCACTTGCAGCACCAATTTCGCCTCGGCGATCGCCTTATCCGTCTCCGGCCTCGCCTCGGGCGCGATCGACGTCATCGCCTCGCTCACGGTCAGCGTGGACAACAGCGGATAGCTGAATTCGATGCGATGGAATGGGGAGCTGGCGCGATCTCGAAGTTGCGCTCGATAGATTGTCTCGTCGCCGACCAAAGCGGTGGAAACCGCCACCGCGATCATCGCCGGAGCGAGGAGGGAGAGATTCCCCGTCATCTCCGCGACCATCAGCATCACCGCCAGGGGAGCATGGGCGATGCCTCCAAAGAACGCGATCATTCCGATGATGACGAAGGGCGCCGGCTGGGCCGGAATGTTGGGAAGCCATCCGTAAGTCACACGCCAGAACAAGGCGCCGAGCGACCCGCCGATCACCATCCCCGGGCCGAAAATGCCCCCCGAACCTCCGGAGCCGATCGAAAGCGAAGTCGCCAGAATCTTCGCAAACGGGAGCAAGATGACGACCCACAGCGGGAGGGCGAAAAGCGTCTCTTTCGCCATGGACAGCTGGACCCATCCGTAGCCGGTGTGGAGCACTTGAGGCATTGCCAACCCAAACAGCCCGATCGCCAGTCCGCCGATCGCCGGCTTCAACCATTTCGGCAACGACATTTCATGAAACAGGTGCGTCAGCCCATAGAACGTGCGGGCGTAGAGGATTCCCACCAAGCCACTCAGAGCCCCCAACATCGCATAAAAGAGAAGCTGGACCGGCGAGTCGAGCGCCAGCTCCGGGTGAATGCCGAAGATCGGCGTAAAACCGAAATACGCCCCGAAGATGCTGTATCCAACGATGGAGGCGATCAAAGCCGGAATGACCACTTCGACTTCCAGATCGTGCACGTACAGAATCTCCGCCGCGAGCAGGGCACCGCCGAGGGGAGCGCGGAAAATCGCGCCAATCCCAGCCCCCATTCCCGCCGCCACCAGAATCCGCCGGTCCCGGGGGCTGCATTTGAGCCACCCGCCGAGCAGCGAGCCGAATCCAGCCGATATCTGCGCCGCCGGACCTTCCCGCCCCGCCGAGCCACCGGTTCCAATGGTGATCGCCGAGGCGACGAGCTTCACGATGGGAATGCGCGCCCGAATGCGTCCTCCCTGGTGGTGAATGGCCGCGATCGCCGCATCCGTGCCGTGTCCTTCCGCCTCCGGGGCAAAGCGAAACACGATCAGGCCGGACGCCAGGCCGCCCAGAGTGGTCACCAGAGGAAGGAGCCAGGGGCGGAGCATTGCCCCGATCGGCCGGTTCCCTTCCCCGACCGGCGCCGGGGGAAGGTACCCGACGATTTTCCCCAGCGCAGTAGACGTGACGAGCTCGATCGCGAAGTAGAAGGCCATCGCCCCGACTCCGGCGACGATTCCGACCGCGGTGCTCAAAAGGGCCCATTTGCTCAAGTAGTGCGTGCTCTCGAATCCACTCGCGCTGGGCAGGGATGAGCGTAATCGGCGAACCCATGCGAGCCCGCGGCTGCGGTCTTTCGGTATCTCCGGCATGCCACTTCTCTACGAGCGCTTCGCCAGCATGACAACCCAGATCTAGAAGCCACGCCGGGGCAACGTCCAATCGAGGACCGGTTTAGAGTCTCCTTTTTTCGGCCTATCGCAACGAACCGATGTGCTCTAATCCGCGGGGGAGGTATTTCATGCGAGCAGTCGCTGCGCTGCTGCTGATCGTCTCGAGCTTTTCCCACGCCGAGGGCCCGCCACCGCGGCCGATCGTGCTCAGGAGCGCGCGGCTATTCGACGGAAAGGCGGAGATGACCGTGTCGCCGGGGCTGATCGTCATTCGGGCAGGCAAGATCGCCGGCGTGGGCAAGAACGCGGCAGTCCCCGAGGATGCCGAAGTGATCGACCTGGGCGAGGCCACCCTTCTGCCGGGGTTGATGGACGCTCACACCCACCTCACCGGCGAGGCGAGCGACGACTGGAAGCAGGACGAGCTCGATCAGTTCAAGAAGCCGATTCCTCTGCTCGCCATCGAATCGGTGGAATACGCGCGGCGGACGCTGATGGCCGGATTCACCACCATCCGCGACCTGGGTTCGCGGGATCTGCTCGACACCAGCTTGCGCAATGCGATCAACAAGCACAAGGCGACCGGACCGCGGATGCTTGTTTCGGTGCAGGCCATCGGCGCCCGCGGAGGCCATTGCGACCCGACCGCCGGATATCGCCCCCAGCTTCTCAGAGAACCCGACACCACCGAGGGCGTCGCCTCGGGTGCCGACGAGATGCGCGCCGCGGTTCGCTACAACACAAAGCACGGCGCGGATGTGATCAAGGTTTGCGCCTCCGGAGGTGTGCTCTCGCTGACCGACAAGGTCGACTCGCCCCAGCTCACTCTGGCGGAGCTGGAGGCGCTGGTGAACGAGGCGCACGCGCTCGGACGAAAGACCGCCGCCCACGCCCACGGCGCCGAAGCGGCGAAGCGAGCGGTGCGCGCCGGAATCGACTCGATCGAGCACGGAACTTTTCTGGACGAGGAAGGTTTGAACCTCCTCAAGGCGAAAGGGACCTATCTCGTCTACACCCCGACCCTCTGCCTGGCCGAGCGGATGAAGCATTCCGGCGCGCCCGCGGAGGTCGTCGCCAAGTCGGCCGCGGCGGACGCTCGTCAGGAGGAGATGTTCAAGCACGCCCTGGCCAAGGGCGTGAAGATCGCATTCGGCAGCGATGCCGCCGTATGTCCCCATGGCAGACAACTGGAGCAGTTCGAGCACATGGTGGCCCTGGGGATGAAGCCGGTGGCGACGCTGAAAAGCGCCACCTCGGAGGACGCGAAGTTGCTCGGCCTGGATGATCAGCTCGGCGCGATCGAACCCGGGAAACTGGCCGACGTCGTGGCCGTTCGAGGAGATCCGACCCGTGACATCAAACAGATGAAATCAGTTTTTTTCGTGATGAAGGAGGGAATCGTCTATCGGCACGACGGACACCCCTAAGTAGTTCTGCGTGACTTAGAAGGGCCACCGCCCTCAGACGTCCCCGAAGTCCCCGCCGCCCGAGTCGCCGAAATCACCGCCATCAGCGGCGGTGTCATCACTGACGTCATCTCCGGAGTCGTCCCCTGCGTCGTCGGACGCTTCGGCATTTGAAGTATCCGCGGACGCGATTGCGCCTGAGTCCATCCCCCCGAAGCCGTGGAAACCGCCGAAGAGTTGATGCGCAATCGCTGAGCCGATGACGCTGCCCGCGATGCTGCCAAGAAGACTGCTCCCGAACACACCTCCCATGCCCAGTCCCCCGCCACCGAACGCCCGCTCCATCGTCCCCGGTTGGCGCATCTCCGCCCGGGTGGCCAGGCGCGCCAGACTCTGCGGGTCGGGTTGGGCTGACATCCCGGTCCGCTCAGACGGCGGAAGCTCTCGGCTCAGCTCTTTGAGCACCGAAGCGCGCTGTTCCGGCGTAAGCTGGGCAAACGCGTCCGCATGAACCTGCTCGATCGCTTCGGGCGGCGCGGTGCGGAGCAGGTACCGATAGCGTTGAAGCGCTTGCTCATCGGTCAACGGCGGCTGCTTCGCTGGCTCGCCCGCCTGCTGCAACGGTGGGTTGGCTCCGAAAAGACGGTCCAAAAGGCTCATGATCTTCTCCTTGACAGTGACAATGCTCTCTTCATCCCGCCCCAAGCATACTCACCCCTCCGATCGCGTGCCGCACCTCACGCGGTCGGTCCGATGGCGATCACGAAATAGGACGCCGGTATTTTCCCGATGTTCCGGACTCCGTGTTCCTCATTGGCAGCGGCAAAACCCACCGAGCCTGGACCGAGTTGAGTCTTCTTGCCCTTGATCGTGATCTCGATCGTGCCTTCCCTTACCAGCCAGAACTCGCTGTGGGCATGCGAGTGAGCCCCGTGCGGCGCCGCGCCCGGTTCAAGAACGGTCTGATGCAACTCGACGCGTTCTCCGGTGGGAGTCTTGCCCTTGGCGATCGCCCGAAACTGGGCGTTGGTCCGTTTGTTGACGGGCAAATCCTCAAACTTGGTCGCGAAAGAGGAAATCGCTTCCCCTTCCGCAAAAGAGCGCCCCGCGAGCAGCGTCAGCGGCAGAAGCGAGCAGAAACCCCGGCGTGGGATTTTCACAATTTGCCTCCCGATAAAGAATTGATTGTTCGAGCGCGTAAGTACTGGTCGGGCCACGGAACGTCCACCGCGAGCGCTTGCGCGGCATGCAGCGCCCAATAGGGATCGCGCAGCATTGCCCGGGCGAGAAAAACGACGTCTGCCTGGCCGGAGGAAATGATCTGCTCTGCCTGCTGCGGCTCGGTAATCAGACCGACCGCTCCGGTGGCCAGGCCCGTTTCCTGTCGGATTCGCGCCGCGAACGGCACCTGGTACCCCGGCTTGAGCGGGATCTGGATCGAGGGCGCGATTCCGCCGCTCGAGCAGTCGATCAGGTCAACTCCAAGCTCGCCCAGGCGCCGGCTGAAGCGGACCGATTGCTCGATATCCCATGCTTCGGGAGCCCAATCGGACGCGGAAATCCGAACGAACAGCGGCAGCTGCTCCGGCCAGGCCTGCCTGACCGCCTCGGCGATACGAAGGGGGAAGCGGATCCGGTTTTCGAAATCGCCCCCGTACCGGTCCTGCCGGCGGTTGGCGAGCGGCGACAGAAATTCATGCAACAGGTAACCGTGGGCCATGTGAATCTCGATCACCTCGAAACCGGCGCGAAGGGCAAGCCGGGTCGAAGCGCGAAATTGCTCGGCGATCTGGTCCATCTGCTGCTCGGTGAGCGCCCGAGGCGCGGGGTGGCTCGGCGAGAAAGGGATCGGACTTGGCGCCAGCGTTTGCCAGGCGCCTTCGGAAGGCGCGAGCGGTCCGCCCCCTTTCCAGGGAACGTGGACGGATGCCTTGCGTCCGGCGTGCGCCAGCTGAATTCCGGGGATTGCGCCTTGATCTCGGATGAAGCTCGCGATCGGGCGAAAGGCATCGGCGTGCGCTTGCGACCACAGACCGCTGTCTCTAGGTGAGATCCGGCCCTCCGGGCTCACCGCCGAGGCTTCGACCACGACCAGCCCCGCCCCTCCCACGGCTCGACTGCCGAGGTGAACGAGGTGCCAGTTGTTCGGCATCCCCTCCTCGCTCGAATACTGGCACATCGGTGAAACAAAGATCCGGTTCCGGAACCTCACCCTTCGAACGATGAGCGGATTGAAAAGCTCGGCCAAGGCTACCTCCAGGCGGCTATGGGTAACCCCCGACGGTTCTTGGCACAACCGGGGATTGACCTGGGGGGCCTGTCACAATCGCGACAATTCGATGAGCCTTGCCGGAAGAGGCGATCAACGCTCCAGGGCTCTGCTATACCGCACGGTGCGTGAGCACCGTTTTTTTCGAAGATCCCTCGAGGCACTTGCTCGAGATCGCGCAGCGGCTGGAGACCGTTCCAGATCAGGTCCGCCTGCTCGAGGCCCTCTTTGCCTTCGCCCCAATCGCCTACCAGGTCTACAACGCCGATGGGCGCTGCCTGTTGACCAACGAAGCGTTTCGAGACCTCTTCGGAGGCGAGCCGCCCCCCGAATACAACGTCCTTCTCGACGAGGTCGCGAAGGAGCGCGGCGTGCTCGATCTGGTGCACCGCGCCTTCCGCGGCGAGACGGTCAGCATTCCTCCCATCTGGTACGATCCGAAGGATCTCCAACACGTCAAGGTCAAGGAGGGCAGGCGCATCGCGGTGTCGGCGACGTTCTTCCCTCTGCTCGACAAGCAGCGCCGCGTCACTCACGTGGCGATCGCCTTCAAGGACCTCACCGCGGAGCTGTTGGCGCGCGACGAAGCCGAGGCGCGCCGCGAGGAAGCGGAGACTAAAAACAGCCTCCTCCACCTTGTCCTCGAGCAGAGTGGCGCCGGCGTGATCATCGCGGACGAAAAGGGAGTGGTGCGGGTTTTCAATGCCGAAGCGGAGCGCCAGCACGGGGTGATGCGAAAACAGGTTGCCGCGCGTCAATGGGGGGCGGCGTTCGGCCTGTTGGACGACGATGACCGTCCACTGCCCCTGGAACACACGCCGCTCTATCGCGCATTCTTGGGCGAGACGGTGAAGGATGCGCGCTGGCGGGTCCGGCGTCCCGATGGAGAGGTTCGAACCTTGAGCGGCACCGCCACTCCGTTGCGGGCCGACGATCGAACCCTGGCAGGCGCCGTTCTCGTCACCCGGGACGAAACCGAACGGTTACGGACCGAGCGCCAGCTTCAATTCCAATCCAGCATTCTGACCAACGTCCGGGACTCCGTCGTCGTCACCGACCTCAACGGGCGCATCACCTACTGGAACGAAGGGGCGAGTCGAATCTTCGGCTACTCTCGAGAGGAGATGCTCGGTAACACGGCAAACGTGCTGTATGGCGGCGAAACGCACTACTCGGTCACTGAAGATCTCGCCGAGGTGGCGCAACGCTCCGACTACGCGGGGCAGTGGAAAGGACGTCGGAAGGACGGCACCGACGTCTGGGTCGACGTTCGCAGGACGCTGATGCATGACACCGACGGCACCCCGATCGGTTACATCGGCGTCAGCAAAGACATTACGCTCAGAAAAAGAGCCGAGGAGCAGCTGCGGCAGGAAAGCCGGATCAACGAAACGCTGCACCGGCTCGCCGCCTCCTTTGCCACCGAGCTCGAGCTCTCCAAGCTGGTTCATTTGATTACCGACGAATCCCGGACGTTGACCGGGGCCGACTTCGGGGTGTTCGTCTTTCAGCCGAGCGATGAAAAAGAGCTCGCCCCGCCACCTTATCTGACCCGGGCAGAGGATTCGGATTCGCCCGCTTCCACGGCATCCCTGTTGGCGGCAGCGTTCGCATTGGCCTCCGACGGCGGGGGGACGGCGCGGCTCGCCGATCTGAGGAAGGTCTCCGCTCCCTGGCAAGGGGCGCCGACGCGCGAGGGCGTTCCCCAGATGGTCAGCTGCCTCGCCGTTCCGGTCCGGACGCGCAGCGGGGAACACCTCGGGGCACTGGTGCTGGGACACCGCGAAGCCAATCACTTCACCGAACAGCACGAGCGAATCGTCGCCGGGATGACTGCCCACGCGGCGATCGCCCTGGAGAACGCGCGTTTGTATCTCGCGCTGCGGCTTCGAGAGGAAGAAGCGAGGGCCCGGGTCGAATTCGAGAAGCAGCTGGTGGGGATCGTTTCGCACGACCTCAAAAATCCGCTCGGCGCGATCGCGATGTCCGCCGCGCTTCTGCTCAAACGCGGGCAGCTCGATGAACAGCAGGGCAAGGCCATCGCTCGCATCGTTTCATCCACCGAGCGCGCCAATCGACTGATCGGGGACTTCCTCGACTACACCCAGGCCCGGGCCGGTGGCGCCATTCCGGTGAACCGGGTGGCGTGCGATCTCCACCGCCTCGCGGCGCAGGTGATCGACGAGGTCCACCTGGCGCATCCCGACCGGGAGATCGCCGTTTCCACCGAAGGCTCGGGCTGGGGCGAATGGGACGGAGACCGCATCGCTCAGGTGATTTCCAATCTGGTCGCCAACGCGGTCCAACACAGCGTTCCGAATTCGCAGATCCAGATCGAGCTGTCGGGAACGGAAAACGAGGTGATCTTCAAGATCAAGAATCAGGGGCAGATCCCGGCGGACATCTTGTCCAACCTCTTCACCCCGTTTCAGCGGGGTACCGAGGTCCACCCTCGCACCGGAAAGAGCATTGGCCTGGGACTGTACATCGCCAGGCGATTGGTGGTGGCCCACGGCGGAACGATCGATGTTCTGTGCATCCCCGATGAAGGAACGACTTTCGCGGTCCGCCTGCCTCGAGGCCGCGTGCAGCCGTTAGAGGCCACCAGTCCGCAGTTGTAGTCTCTACGCGGCGACCTTCCGAAAGCGCCTCACGCTCATCCAGACCAATACGATGCTGATGGCGATCAGCGCGAGCACGTGCGGCCAGAGGTCGAGCGGGCCGGCATCGCGCAGCACCACCCCGCGCATGATCGCGACCATGTGCGTGGCCGGAAGGATGCGCCCAATGCTGCGGAGGACCAGGGGCAGGCCCTCCATCGGAAAGATGTACCCGCTGAGAAAGATCGACGGCAAAAGGAACAGCTGCGCCATCTGCAGCGCCTCGGCTTGCGTGTTGGTTCGGGTGGAGACGAACAACCCCAGCGCGAGCAGCGCAAACAGATAGAACACCGCAATCACGAACAGAAAAAGCAGGCTGCCCCGGATCGGCACCGAGAAACCGAACCGCATCGCCGCCAGAACCAGAGCCATCTCCCCCACCCCGATGATCAGATAGGGGATCAGCTTGCCGAGCATCAGACCGAGCGGGTTGATCGGTGTCACCAGGAGCTGCTCGAACGTTCCCCGCTCGCGTTCGCGGACGATCGCCACCGCGGAAAGCACCATCGCCACCAGCTGCATCAGGATCGCGACCAGGCCGGGGATGATGAAGTTGGCGGTTCTCCCATCGGGGTTGAAGAGGATGATCGGCTGGGCGGCGAGCGGCTCCTTGGCATTGGGGAGCTTGCGCTCGATCTCCTCCAGATTCGTCTGCGCCACCAGGCCATTCACCGAGGCCAGCGCTTGCGAGCTGACCGTCGAATCCGACCCGTCGATGAGGACGAGGATCTTCGCGTCCTGACCCCGGATTCGCTTGTCACGGTAGTCGGGCGGAATCACGATTCCGACCCGGGCCCGGGCGGACCGGATGTCCGCGCGCGCCTCGCGGGGACTGTCGGTGATGCGGTCGATCCGGAACGTTCCCGTCGCCCGGAGCCGATCGATCAGCTCGCGGCTGTCCGACGAACGATCCTGGTCGACCACCACTGTGGCGACATTTTTCACCGTCTGGTCGATGAAGCCGAACAGGATGAGCTGGAAGAGCGGGACGGTGAAGGCCAGCACCAGGGTGGAGCGGTCCCGAAAGATGTGAATGAACTCCTTGCGGAAGATGGCGAGGAATGAGCTCCACATCGGTCACGCTGCCTTCCCGTTGCGCTCTTCGGCCGCCTGCTCGGTGAGGGCGACGAAGACGTCCTCGAGGGAGGGACCGATCTCGCGCACCTTCGCGTGCGGAAACCCGGCCTGCTCGAGCCGCGCCGCCAGATCTGCGTCGTCGATGCCGGCATCGATCACCGCGTGGACCGATTCTCCGAAGATGGTGGCACCGAGGCAAAATCGCTGCTCCTGAAGCCAGCGCAGCGCTTGAGCGGTTCGCTTCGTCTCGACCTCGACCCGGCGAGTGCCCGGGCGGTTCACCGACGGCAATCGCTTCAGCGAATCCGGGGTGCCGGTGATCAAAAGCTTCGACATGTACAGATAGCCCACCTCGCCGCAGCGCTCGGCTTCGTCCATGTAGTGGGTGGTCACGAACAGCGTCACGCCTTCCGCGGCCAAAGCGAACAAGAGATCCCAAAGCTCGCGCCGGGCGACCGGGTCGATGCCCGCGGTTGGCTCATCGAGGAAAACGACCCGGGGCTGGTGCAACAGCGCGCTTCCGAGCGCGAGCCGCTGTTTCCAGCCTCCGGAGAGCAAGCCAGCGCGCCGGCTCAGGTACGGGCCGATGTGCGTCATCTCGATGATCGCCTGTCGCCTCTGGCGCAGCCGCTCCCCGGAAAGGCCGTAGACCTCCGCGTAGAAGTCCAGGTTCTCCTGAACGGTGAGATCCTCGTAGAGCGCGAACTTCTGACTCATGTAGCCGATCTGCCGCCGGATCGCTTCGCCCTGGGTCGCCACATCCAGGCCCATCACCTGCGCCTCGCCGGCGCTGGGCGCGAGCAGCCCGCACAGGATTCGGATCAGGGTGGACTTGCCGGAACCGTTGGGACCGAGCAGCCCGTAGACCATCCCGCTCCGCACTTCGAGGTCGACGCGGTCGAGGGCGACGAAGTCCCCGAACCGCCGGGTGAGTTGCCGGGTCCGGATGGCGATCTCCCCGCTCATTTGGGAATCTTGATGAAGGCGGCCATCCCGGCCCGCAAGTCATCGGCTCCGGAGCGGACGCCGATGCGGGCGGCGAAAACCTGATCGGCGCGCTCGTCCGAGGTCTGTAGATTGCGGGGGGAAAACTCGCCCACGCTGTTGATGTGCTCCACCACTCCTTTGAAGGTCTTCCCGGGGAACGAGTCGACGGAGATCGGCACTTCCCGGCCGACGGAGAGATGTCCAATCAACGTCTCAGGGACGTAGATCCGCACGTAGAGCTGATCATCTTCCACCAGCTTGGCGGTCGTGGCATTGGGCGCGACGATGTCTCCCGGCCGCAGGTCGAGCGTCTCGATCCGCGAAGGCTTGGGCGCGCGCACGGTGAGCTCGTCGAGCATCACCAGGACTTGATCCAGCTTGCCCTGAGCCGCGTCGACCTGCCCGCGAGCGAAGGCGATGTCCTCGACGCGAGGACCGGCCTTCACCATCTGCGCGCTGGCATTGGCCTCGCGGGATCTCGCCTCGGCTTGCCAAAGCTCTTCCTTGCGAACGCCGTTGACCAATTCGTCGAGGGATTGTTTCTGGCCATCGCGCTGGGCGATTGCCGAGCGCAGCTGGGCGTCCGCATTGTCGACGTCGGCCTGCGAGGACGCTCCGCGATCGAGCAGCTTGTGAAAGCGTCCCGCGTCGAGCTGCGCTTTGTCCACCGCGACTTGAGCCGCCATCAGTCGCGCTTCGGCGGCGGCGATCTGTTCGCGCCGGGCGCCGGCTCGCGACTGATGCAAGGCGGCGGTGGCGCTCGCGGCGCGCGCCTTCGCCTCCTCGATCTCTTCAGGCCGCGCTCCGCGCTCCAGCTTCTCCAGATTGGCTCTGGCCTGCACCAGCTGACCTTCGGCCCCCAACTTCTGGGCAAGGAGATCTCCGGGCTCGAAGACGATCAGCGGTTGACCGGGGCTGACGCGATCGCCCTCCCGGACGAGGATCTCCTTGATCCGCCCGCCGGCGCGCGACCCCACCGAAATCGTGCGCGCTTCAACCGTGCCGCTCCATTCGTAAGGCTGGCGCGCCAAGTGGATGCGATAGCCGAAGTAGACGAGCAAGAGGATGACCGCCGCGCCGAGGCCGGCGATCAGGCGTGGGTCGATCCGGACGCGGTCCTTTGCGCCCCCCGACGCCACGCTCTGGGTGGTCATCGAAGGTCCTTGCTGGGGAACACGCCGGCGGATCGCTGGAGGGACAGCGCGGCCAGGGCGAGGTCAAATCGCGCCTGGGCCACGGCCACGTCGGCGGTGACCAGGGAGTCTTGCGCGGTGAGTAGATCGAGCTGCGTCGCGGTGCCCACCTCATACTGCGACCGCACCAGCTCCAACGTCTGGCGGGACAGGTCCACCGCCTGCAGCGCGGTGTTGAGCGCGCTTCGCTTGGTCTGCACCGATTGCTGGGCGTTGGCGATGTCGTCCGTCACCGTGTCGCGCAGAAGCGAAAGCCTGGCCTCGTTTTCCCTTCGCTGCGCGGCGGCGAGGTGCCGCTGCGAGTCGCGGGCCCCGCCATCGTAGATCAGCCAGTCGAGCTGCAGCCCCAGCGCCCACGAATAGTGGTCGCCGGAGAAACCGGCGTAGTTGAAGACTCGATAGTTGCCGAACCCGGACAGGGTCGGGCTCCATCGCCATCCGGCTGCCTTCGCCTGGGCATCCACCGCGTCGATGTTCCGCTCGAGCGCGATCACCTCCGGCCGCAACCGAAGCGCATCGCGCGCCAGCTCCTCGGCCGGAGTGGCGATTTCCTTCGGACCCTTCTCGGGGTCGACGCGGAAGGGCTCGCGCAAGTCGAGCAATGTGGCCAGGCCGCGCTGCGACTGGGACCGAACGTCGTTCGCCTCGACCTCCGCTTGCTGGGCGCGAAGCAGCGCCACCTGCGCCCGTTGGAGCTCGACTTTGTTGGCGGTGCCGGTCTCCAGCCGATTTTGCGCCACGTTGGTCGTCTCGCTGGCAACACCGACCGCATTTTTGCGAGCGGTCAAAAGCTCCTGTGCCCCCGCCAATCCATAGAAAGACTGTGCCACCTGCAAAAGCACGGTCGCATCGGTCGAGTCGTAGGTCGCCGCCGCCGCCTCCGAGCTTCGCCTCGCCGCCGACAAACCGAGATAGGCGGAAGGGACGATCAAGGGGATGGTGGCCTGCACCACGCCGTCGAGTTGTTCCCGCTGCTGGATCACCGCCGGCGGAGGAGGGTTTTGCAGGATATTGTTCTGGAAGGCTTGAACTGCGGCAGCCTCGGCGGGACTGGGGGTCGAGCTGCTAATGGCGGTGGCGAGGTTGAGGACGGGAGTATTGAACGACGCGGTGTTCAGCTCCACCTGTTTGTAGTTGTGCGTGTACTTGCCCTGCGCGGACACGGTGGGCAGAAGACTCGACCAGGCCTGCTCGACGCCGGTGTCGGCCTGCTCCTGCCGCGCTCTCGCCGCAAAGAGATCGCGGCTCCGTTGCCGCGCGATCCGCAGCGCTTCGTCCAGGGTGAGAACACGCTCCCCCTGGGCGCCTGCCACCGCCGAGATAAAGAGCAGTGCCGCTGCGCTGGAGATCGCCAGTCGGACGCCCGATCTTGCGACAGCGCAGGGGTGAATCGAGAACCGATGAGAAAAGCGCATTCCCTACTCCTTCTTGCGGCGTGGGAAAAGCCCACGCCAAAGCATGTCCACCATCTGTTTCACAAATTCTTCCGCCGGCATCGGATGCTTGTTCCGCGCCCGAAGCAGCAGCTCGAAGAGCACGTAGTTTTGAATGCTACCGAGGAAGATCCGCGCGGCGGTCTCGGGATCTTGCCGGCGCAGCCTTCCGGCGCGCATCTCCCGGTCGAAAAACGCGGTCAGCCTTTGCAAGACTTGCAGCGGCAGTGGCTTGGCGGTGTCCAGCGCACCCGGTAGTCCGGCAGGCGATGGATTGGACCAGGTCATCATCATCAGCGGCATCAAAGTGCGCACAAAACCGAGAATCTCCAGGGCGATTTCGCTTAAGACCTGACGCGGATGGGCGGTTTTGACCTCGTCCAGCGAATGAAAGAAAGCCGGTTCATCGTGGGGGTTGACGTGCATCGCGGCGCAAAACAGGTCGTATTTCGTCTTGTAGCGCTTGAAAATCGACCCCTCGGCAATCCGCGCCCGGCGAGCGACTTCCGCGGTGGTGGCGGTAATTCCTTTTTTGAGGAACACATCCCGGGCCGCCCGGAGGATCTGCTCGTCGGTGATTACGGAGGGTCGCGCCAAGGGGTGGTTAATGAGTTGCCACTTACTAACTAGGGCGATCCAGACCGGTCAAATGGAAATGATTTCTTTTTTGTCGGGCGAACGCCGGAGCTGTCCGACGCGACTCACCCGCGCTGGTGCGCCGCGACGATCGCGGCGGCGGAGCGCCGGACGTCATCGACGGTGGTGCGCCAGTTGCATACCGAGATGCGCATCAGCGCGCGGCCATGCCACACTGTGCCGGAGAGCCAGCAGACACCTTCGCGCTGAACGCGGGCGATGACTTTGCGGGTCCAGCGGTCGCCCTCCTCCGGGGTTTGACCTGGCCGCTCGAATCGGACGAGCACCTGATTGAGGACCACTTCATTGATCACGCGCACACCAGGCGCGGCGGGGAGCAGCTGGGCGAAGAGGCGGGCGTGCTCGCAGCACCGGTCAACCAGGTCGGCAAGCCCGGCCCGCCCGAGCGAGCGGATCGCCGCGTAGACGGAGAAACCGCGCGCGCGGCGCGAGAACTCCGGCGTCCAGTCGGTGTTGTCCCGGTCGGTGGTGGACGGCTGCAGATAGGACGCGCTCCGCGCCATCGCGGCGCGGTGGGCCTGCCGGTCGCGGACGAGCGCCAGGCCGCTGTCGTACGGCACGTTGAGCCACTTGTGCGCGTCGGTCGCCCAGGAATCCGCACCTTCGAGGCCCGCGAGATGGTGGCGGTACCGCGCGCTCGCCGCGGCCCAGAGGCCGAAGGCGCCGTCGACGTGCAACCAACTGTTTTCGTGCTCGTGCATGAGCGGGACAACCCGGTCGAGCGGGTCGAAGGACCCGGTGTTCACGTTGCCCGCTTGAGCACAGACAATGGCCGGAGTGCCCCTGGCCATCGCCAGCGCCTCGCGCAGGGCGTCCGGGAGCATCCTTCCCTGGTCGTCGCAGGCAACCGCAGTGGTCGAGGCATCGCCCAGCCCGAGCAGCCTCAGCGCCCCGTAGACGGTGATGTGCGTCTCCTCTCCGACGATCACCGCGACCCGCGGGGCGCCCCGAAGGCCCTTCGCCGCGACGTCCCATCCCATCCGGGCGAGGACCGCCTGGCGCGCGGCGGCAAGGCAGGTGGTGTTCGCCATCTGCCCACCGGTGACGAAGCCGATCCCGGTGCCCACAGGAAGCCCGAAAAGGCCGGTCAGCCATTCGAGCACCGTCTCCTCGACGATCGCCGCGGCAGGCGAGAGCACGAAAAGCCCGGCGTTCTGATCCCAGGCGCTGGTCAACCAATCCGCCCCGATCGCGGCGGGAAGGCTTCCGCCGATCACGAAGCCGAAGAAGCGCGGCCCTGCTGTGGCCACGATGCCCGGGTCGGCATTTCGCGCCAGCGCTTCGACCACCTGCGCGGGAGACTGGCCCTGCTCGGGCAGAGGTCCTCCCAGCGCGGCTCGCATCGAGGCGGCGTCGGCGCCGGACCCCACGGGCCGCCGGCCAACGTTCTCCAGATACTGGATTGCAGCCGCGTGCGCCGCATCGAGAGCCGAATGGTCCATCGCCGCCTCCCAAAGCGCGGCATGATAGCGGGCCGGAGCCGGGCGGTCTGCAATTTCAGCTTCGCGGTCGGCGCAATGGCAGAGCGCTCACCATCCGGCGGACGCCCTCTTGCAGCTCGGCTTCGTTCGAACGTGAAAAAGCCAACCGGGCGTAGGGCCTGGGCACACCGTCGAAAGCGAATTCGCGACCGGATGCGAACCCCACCTTCATCGTCAGGGCGCGGGCGGCCCAGCGATCGACGTCCACGTCCTCGGCCACCCGAGCCCAGAGGGCGACTCCGCCGCTTGGAAGCTCGAACGACAGTACGGAACCGAGATGCTCGTGCAGGGCGCTCACCAGCGTTGCTCGCCGGGACTCGTTGATCCGCCGCAATCGCCGCGCATGGCGCTGGATCTCGCCGTCCTCCAGCATCTCCGCCACCGCCCCCTCGATCGCCAGATCTCCCTGGCGGTCCGACACGGTTCGCAGCTGAACGATGCGCTCCAGCAGCGGCGCGGGGGCGACCACGAATCCCAATCGGAGCCCCGGCGCAAGAATCTTGGACAGCGTTCCGACATAAATCACGACGCCCGCCGGATCGTCGCTGGCCAGCGGCAGTACCGGTCGGCCCTTGTAGTGAAACTCGTGATCGTAGTCATCCTCGAGAATGGCGATCCGATTTCGCCTCGCCAAATCCATCAGCTGAAGCCGGCGACCGGGCGAGAGCACCGCCATCGTCGGATACTGGTGGTGAGGCGTCAGATAGATCGCGCGCAACTTCTCCCGCGCGGCGATCTTCTCCAGCGCGTTGATGTGAAGGCCCTCGCGATCCAGTGGAACGGGGATGAGCCGCGCACCGGCGAGCTTTAATGAAGCCCAGGCCGACGAGTATCCGAGCTCTTCGACGGCGACCGCATCCCCGGTGGAGATCAGCGCGCGCGCGGCGAGATCGATCCCCATCTGACTGCCGCGGACCACCACCAACGAATCGGCAGCGACCGCAAGCCCGCGCGTCGCGCTGAGCATCTCCGCCAACGCCGAACGCAATCGAGGATGCCCGCGCGCATCGCCGTAGTCGAGTGCCGAGGAACCACGGGCGCACACCGCGCGTCGATAAGCGCGCGCCAGCGCCGCCGAGGGAATCAGGCGCGGGTCCGGTATTCCGCTGGCCAGGTTCAACGTCCCGCGCGGATAGGGAGGCGGTTCACCGTTGTCCACGCCTGGACCCAGATCGAATCCCGTCCGAGCAGCCACGCTCGCGCGCGGGGCGGTTCCCGCGGCGCTGCGAGGGCGGGCGTCCGGAAGCGTCCGTGAGACAAACGTGCCCCCGGCCTGCTTGGTCTCGATCCAGCCCTCCTGGACCAGCTCGGTGTAGGCGGCGAGGATGGTGTTGCGATGAACTTGCAGCGCCTTGGCCAGGGTGCGACTGCCGGGAAGCGGATCTCCCGGGCGAAGCCGGTGGCGGCGGATCTCGCTAGAGATCGCCCGGGCGATTCGCAAGAAAATCGGCAACCCGGCGGTTGAATCGAGTGTCAGATTGAGGTCCCAGGCGCGCATAAGGCTGGTCTACCTTGAAAGTGTAAACTGGTACTTTCGAACATACCAGCACCCTTGCATATTGCCGCCATGGAAAAATCATTTATCGCCGATCGATTGTTTACCTCGCGCCGGCCAGTCATCCGGAAGGCTTTGCGGTTTTCAGCAACCGGCGCAGGCGATGTCCAGTCTTGCACGTCGGGTGACACCGGTGAGGCTTTGCGCCTGGCTGGCCTGGCCTCCGGTCATCTATTGGGCGGCGCAGCGTGTCTGCTGGCCTGGGGCCTTCTCTGGGTGGTCACCCTTTCCTACTTCGTCTCCCCCCCGGGAAACGGATTCTCCCCGGGCGGGTATGAAAATCCGGATGCGACTTTCTTCTTTCACCAGGGAGAGCGGATCGCGCCCATCGATTACCGAAGAGGCGAGGATCCAAAAGTTTCCGATGACTCGTTGCCCCTTCGCCCCGCGGGAGTGTGCGGCTCAGGAATGGTCGAATTGGACGGCACCTGCACCTTCGGCGAAGAAATCGAAGTAAGTTCGCCGCCAGGATGGAGGAGGCGGAGAGCTCATGTCGAAACGGATTGAAGGATTTTCCCCCACCGACCGCACCACGCTTCGCCGGTTTCCCAAGCGCGGAAACTACCAGCGCGAGGTGGTGGAGGCGATCCTCGACGAGGGACTCACCTGCCACCTCGGATTCGTCGTGGATGGGCAGCCGTATGTGATTCCAACCACCCACGCGCGCTGCGGGGATCGCCTCTACGTGCACGGCGCGGCCGCCGGCCGGATGCTCCGAACGCTCAAGGAAGGAACGCCGGTTTGCGTCACCGTCACCCTGCTCGACGGATTGGTCCTGGCGCGATCCGCCTTCCACCACTCGATGAACTATCGCTCGGTGGTGGTGCTGGGCGTGGCCACCGAGGTAGGCGAGGCGGGCGAAAAAAAGGCAGCCCTGGAGGCGATCGTCGAGCACGTGTTGCCCGGTCGAGCCGCGCAGGTTCGTCCCCCGAACGAATTGGAGCTCAAAGCAACGATCGTGTTGTCCATCCCCCTCCGGGAAGTTTCGGCCAAGATCCGAGTCGGCCCGCCCCTCGATGATGAGTCCGATTACGGATGGCCGTGCTGGGCAGGGGAGATTCCGCTTCGCCTCGCGGCATCTCCACCGGTCGCCGATCCCCGGCTCGCCCCGGGTACAGAGGTGCCCGGATATGCGAAGGACTATCGCCGGGCAACCGCGGCGCGATCGCCGCAAGAGCGAGCCAAGAGCTGATCCGCTGTCTGCTTTGACATCGAGTCGATCCGCGTCCGAATTGCGGCGAAGCTCATCTCTGCGACACCGGGGCGATAACGTGCTCCCCGGGATTGCCCGGGCCCCCGTTTTCGGGTCGGTTCTCCTCGACCCGGATGGCCATCGCGATGGATGCCAGGGGCCCGGCCTTGTGGCTGAAGTCTATCGGCGGCTCGCCGGTCCCGCGCTCGCCCCAGAATTCCTCGAGCAGCTTTTGGCGCTCCTGCTTCTTTCGCTCCGAGATCGCCTCGAAGTCCGCTCGATTGCGAATGATGTGCGGGGTCAAGAAGAGCAGGAGGTTCACCTTCACCTTCTTCTTCGTGGTGGCGCGGAAGAGGTTTCCCAGGAGCGGGATGTCTCCCAGGAAGGGCGTTTTGGATGCTGACTCGACGAGTCGATCCTGCATGATCCCGCCAAGGACGATGGTGCGGTGGTCTTGCCCCACGATGGTGGTTTTCGTGCCCCGGGTCGACGTGGTCGGCCCGAGCACCTTGTCAATGGACGCGATCTCTTCGGTCTGCTCATCGATCTCGAGCCGTACCTCGTCCCCATCACCGACGTGCGGCTTGACGGTCAACTTGAGCTCCACGTTCTCCCGGGTAATCGGCGCATAGAGTTGCGAGAGGCTGCTGACGGTAGGACTGACCCCTGAGCTTTGCGCCGCCTGCAGAGCGGAAGGCGCGTAGCCGGTCTGGAACGGGACTTTCTGGCCAACGTGGATCGTCGCCTCCTTGTTGTCCATCGCCAGCAAGTGAGGAGTGGAGATGACATTGACATCGGAGCTTTGTTGCAGCGCATGGAGAATCAGACCGAATTGGGGAACGTTGACCCCAAGCTGGCTCGACAGGTCCTTCAAAATGGGCCCTTGCACGCCGGCCAGAGCGCCGTTGGCGGATATCAGGTTCGTCAGGGAAAAGGAGCTGGGCTGTCCCGGGTAGTTGGTGCCGAGCACCACGGGGACCGATCCCTGATCGGTATTGACGCTTGTTACACCGTGAAAGCTGATCCCGAAATCGCTGTCGCGCTCGACGTCGATCTCCAGAATTGCCGCTTCGATGAAAATCTGTTTCCGCGGAAGGTCGAGTTGCTCAATCAGGCGCACCAGATTGCGATAGTCCGCGGGATTGGCAACCACCACCAGCCCGTTGGTCGCTTCCGAGGCAGCCACCTTCACCTCTCCGGTGAACAGCGGCGCGGTGGGAACGACGCCAGGCGCCGCCGGTGTTTTTCCGCGACCGCCCTGGAGCAGGGGCTCGAGCGTGGTTGCGATCTCCTTCGCCTCCGCGTTCTTCAGCGGATAGACGCTCACCTGGCCATCGCCCGGCAGCGGCACGTCCAGCTCCGCAACCACCTGTAAGACGCGTTCCACCGTCCCCGAATTGCTCACGATGATCAATTTGTTGGTGCGCTCGTCAGGAACGACCAATGGCCCGACGGGAGATTTCGCCCCCGGGCGTGCGCGACTTGTCGAGGATGCGCTGAATCTTGTCCGCCACCTCCTGAACGGAGGCAAACTTGATCGGAATCACACGCAGCTGATCGGCGGGCGCGACGTCCAATCGGGCGAGGAGCTTCTCGATTCTTTCGAGATTCGAGTCGACCTCGGTGACGATCAGCGTGTCGGGTGGAAATGGAGCCAACTCCGCGCCCGGGGAAAGCAGCTGCGCGAGCACGGCGCGCACGGGTTCGAGGTCCGCGTTCCGCAATTGAAACACCCGCGTCACCATTTCCTCCTTCGTTCGGTGGACCTCGCCCGGCTCAACCAGCGTCTCAATCGGCGATTTGTTCGCTCGCGTCTTCTCGATGATCCGGAAGAAGTTGCCGCTGTGCACCACGGTCAGGCCATTGGCGTCCAGCGATGCCAGAAAAGCCGTGTAGAACTGCTCGGCGTCGATTTCACCGTGACCTCCGTCGGGCCCGATGATCGAGATTTTGCCCTTGATGCTGTCCGGAACGATGAAGGTGCGGCAAGTGGCATCGGCGACGGTCTGAATCAACTTTTCGACGTCGACGTGCTGGAAGTAGACGTTGAAGCGTTTGTCTTTCCCGAAAGCCTCGCAGGCGGGGACGGGCTTGATGGCACGCGAATGCTCTTCTTGAGCCGCGGCCAGCCCGGGGAGGAGCACAACTGCAAGGGCAAGGCTGATTGAAGCTCTGGACTGGACGCGGCGCACCGACTGAGCGAATAAGCAAGCGCAGGGCCAGGCCGGACCGCAGTGTATTTGGGCTCTTGGTTGAAGGGGACGCCCATTCCGTCACGGCGTGGCGAAGGAGATGGGACAATCTGTCTTCGCAGCGCGGGAGCAAGATTCTCCAAGTCCGGCGGCCGCCGCAAGTGTTAGATCGAGCTTCAACATGGCGGCAGACGGCTTTGCGCTTTTCGATACGACAATTGGGCGATGCGGCATCGCCTGGGGCGGCCGCGGCATCGCCGGGGTGCAGCTTCCGGAAGGCCTCGAGCCCCAGACGCGAATGCGGCTGCTCGAGCGATTTCCCGACGCGCGTGAAGCTCCGCCGCCGCCGGAAGTCGAGCAGGCGGTCACGGGGATCGCCGCGCTCCTCCGAGGAGAGCGGAGCGATCTCTCCGGCATCGCCCTCGACCTGGACCAGGTGCCGCCCTTTCATCGGCGAGTTTACGAGGCCGCCCGCACCATCCCCGCCGGCGCAACGGTTTGCTACGGGGAGATCGCAGAGCGGCTCGGCCTGCCCGGCGCGTCGCGGGCGGTGGGGCAAGCACTCGGCCGCAACCCCTTTGCGGTGATCGTGCCCTGTCATCGCGTGCTGGCCGCCGGCGGCAAGGTCGGCGGCTTCTCGGCGAACGGCGGGATCGCGACAAAGCTTCGCCTGCTCTCGATCGAGGTCGCGCAGGGAAACGGCGACCCTTCGCGCTTCGAGGGCGATGGCGCTCTTCATTTCGATCCCAAGGCTACCGTCGACCACTTGCGGTCGTCCGACCCAATGCTCGCGCGCCTGATCGAATCTGTGGGCCCGTTTCGCCTGCAGCTGGATAAGACACGGAGCCTCTTCCTCGCGCTCGCCGAGGCGATCGTCTACCAGCAACTCACCGGCCGGGCAGCGGCGACGATCTTCTCGCGCCTGCGCGCACTCTTTCCGCACCCCCACCTGGGGCCCACCCCGCAGCAGATCCTCCGCGTTTCCGAAGAGAGGCTCCGCTCGGCCGGCCTTTCACGCGCCAAGCTCCTCTCCCTGCGCGACCTGGCCCGAAAGACGGCCGACGGTGAGCTGCCCGACCTTGCCGAAGTACATCGCATGGAGGATGAGGCGATCATCGAGCGGCTTACCCAGGTGCGCGGCATCGGCCGGTGGACGGTGGAGATGCTCCTCATCTTCCGCCTCGGCCGTCCGGACGTGCTGCCGGTGGATGACTACGGGATCCGCAAGGGTTTCGCGATTGCTTTCAAGAAGCGCGAGCTACCAACGCGCAAAGACCTGGAAAAACGGGGGGTGCGGTGGAGGCCTTACCGCACCGTGGCAAGCTGGTATTTGTGGCGCGCGACGGATCTCAAGGGTTGACGCTTGAGCGAGCGGGTCCGCTCCTTTCGATTGATCGGTCTGGCTGTTAGATTCAGTGGAGATGGCGGCTACCACTCTTCTGCGGCAGGGCTCGATCTCGGTGATCGACTATTTGTGCCACGTCGGGCCGGCGGACAAGCCATGCGTCGAGGAGCACAGCGCCTTCTCCGTCTCCTACGTGCGCAAAGGCAGCTTCGGCTATCACAGCCGAGGTGAATCGTTTGAGCTGGTGGCAGGGTCGGTCCTCGTCGGCCAGCGCGGGGACGAGTACACCTGCACCCACGACCACGTCTACGGCGACGAATGTTTGTCTTTTCAGCTCGCCCCGGCGCTGGTCGACGCGATCGGCGGCGAGGCTGAGCTCTGGCGGAGCCGCGGCATTCCACCCCTGCCCGAGCTGATGGTGATCGGTGAGCTGGCGCAGGCGGTGGCCGAGGGCAGAACCGACCTCGACCTCGACGAAGTGGGGTTGATCTTCGCGGCGCGCTTCGTCGACGTCGTCTCCGGGCGCAAGCGAAAAGGGGCGCAAGCCTCGGCGCGCGATCGCCGCCGCGCGGTGGAAGCCGCGCTCTGGATCGACGCTCATTCGGGCGATCCGATCGATCTCGAAAGCGCGGCGAGCTGGGTGGGGATCAGCTCCTTTCACTTCTTGAGGCTCTTCGGAGAAGTCCTCGGCGTCACCCCGCACCAGTACCTGGTCCGCTCCCGGCTGCGCCGGGCGGCGAGAATGCTCACCGATGGCGGCAGGTCGATTACCGACGTCGCATTGGACGTCGGGTTCGGCGATCTCTCCAATTTCGTACGCACCTTCCATCGTGCGGCGGGGGTCTCTCCACGAGGCTTCCGTCAGGCATCTCGGGGAGGCCGTCAAGTCTTCGAGGACGGGCTGAAGCGCTACCGCATCGCTTCCGTGGGCGACAGCCGCGAAGCCCGAATCGCCGGATACATCCCGAAAACCAACGCCAGGATCAACGCGACAAACCACGCCACCACGGTGCCGAACGGATTGACCACCAAGCCGTAGGGGAAGGCCGAGGAGAGGGCGCGACAGGTGAAGGTCGCGGCCGTGGTGCCGACCAGCGCGCCGAGCGCCGCCAGCACCAGCGCCTCGAGAAGAAACTGGATGAACACCTCTTCGTCCGAAGCCCCCATCGCTTTGCGCAGGCCGATCTCGTAGCGGCGATCGGAAAAAGAAATCAACATCACCGAGAGAACGCCGACTCCACCGACGAGCAGGACGGTGCCCGCCAGGCTGAGCAAGACGATCGTCCAGCCGCGGATCTGGTCCAGAAAATTCTGATAGGACCGGGCCATCTCACCGTCCAGATCGACGATCTCGATGTCTTCGATCCCACGGTGCGCCTGCTTGGTGCGAGCCAGCATCAAGGCCGACATCTCCGCGAGATCCTTCTTCGATCTGAGCTTCACCGCCAGGTGCGCGAGCTTGTGCTCCGGATCCATGCGATCGACATAGGTTTCCAGGGGAATGGTGACACCATTCGCGTCCTGATAATTCTCGCTGCTGAAAATCTGCCCTTTGGCCTGCACTCCGACGACTCGAAACGAGATGCCGTTGATCGTGATGTCTCGCCCCACCGGATCGGCGCCGCCAAAGAGCTTCGATGCCAGGGTCGCTCCGATCATCGCCACCGCGCTGCGCCGGCGCTGGTCGTCTTCGGTCAGTCCCCTGCCCACTTCCACGGGCCGATTCATCCAGTAGCCGTACTCCGGCCAAACGCCGTTCACAAAAGCCCGCTCGCTGGTCAGCGGCGTCTTCACCACGGCGCGCGTCGACGCCCGAGGCAAGAAAGCCAGCACATCGGGGTGGGGGCTCGTCAGTCGAGCCAGATCCTCGTATCGCAGCCCCGGGCTCATCCTGAAATGCTTCGTCTCCTCGCTCGTGGCGGGCGCCTTCGGGGCCACCATGATCGTTCCGTCCCAACTCATGCCGGCAAAGCCGGTAGAAACTTTGTCCATCACCCCATCCAACACCGAGGTCATCACCACCAGGGCAAAGACCCCGAGCATGAGCAAGGTCAAAGTCAGAACGGATCGGAGCTTGTGCGCCCACAGCTCGACCAGACCGACCCGCACCGACCGCCAACTCAGTCATAGCGGAGAGCCTCCATCGGCGAGAGCCGACTGGCCTTGAACGCGGGATACAGCGCGAAGAGAAACCCGCTCAAGCACGCCAAACCGACTGCCAATCCGAAGCTCGAAGCCCGCATGTAGAGGGGCACGCCGAGGATTTCCAGAATGATTCGCGAAAAAGCTACGCCGACTACGACACCCACGAGGGCGCCCAACCCCGAAAGGACCAGCGCTTCGGTCATGAGCTCCTTGAAAATCTCGCGACCCGAGGCGCCGATCGCCATCTTGATTCCAACCTCCCGAACACGATCCTTGAGCGAGGCCAGTTGGATGTTCACGTTGACCAATCCACCGCTGCGCGAGAATGCCTGGAGCGAATTGATCTCCGGAATCTTGAAGGTCACCCGATCCAACCTCTGGTATGCGTCGCCCTCGAACCGGCGCTGCACCAGGGTCGCGGGCAAGGCGACGATTCTGTTCCGCCATCTGAAGATATTCTGCCGTTGGTCCTTTCGAAATCGAAAGACGCGCTCCTTCAAAAGGCCGATGACCACGACCGGAACGTCGCCGACTCTGATCGTCTGGCCGAGCGCATCTCCGTTGGGGAAAAACACCTGCTTCGCTTCGCTCCCTAAAATCACCACTCCCGCGGATCGCTCGAGGTCTTCGTTGGAGAAGAGGCGGCCCTGGGCGATCTGATAGCCTTCCGCGGGAAAGTAATCTCGCCCCACCCCGCTGATGTCCCGTTCCTGGTCCGCGAAGGGCGATCGAACCCGGGCGCGAATCATTTTCTGCGTGCTCACCGCGGTGACCAGCTTCGGATCCAGTGCCTCTCCGGAGGTCGAGTCTTCCACGCGCAATCCCAGATTTGCCATCTTCAGGGCGCTCGGGGTGCCCTCCTTCGACACCGGGGACGGCTGAACGTTGAGCTTGTCGAATCCCCCCAGCTTGACGAAGAGCTCGTCCGAGCGCTTCCGCTGGCTGTCGCTGATCGACAAGCCCCCAAGAACCGAGGCCACTCCCAGAATGACTCCCAGCGCCTGGAGGAAGGAGCGGCCCAGATTCTCGCGTATTTCCGTCCACGCGTTGGACAGCCGCAGCCCCAGGGCGCCGGTCCCTTTCGCCAGTCTCATGCGGCGACCGATCTCGATTCGACCACCAGCCCATCGTGGAGCTCGATTCGCCGCTCTGCCCGGGCGGCGATCCCCGGATCGTGGGTGACGATGACAATGGTATGGCCCTGCTGGTGCAGCGCTTCGAACAATCCCAGCACTTCCGCGCCGGTATTCGAATCCAGGGAGCCGGTGGGCTCATCGGCCAGGATCAACGCCGGCCTGTTCGCCAGCGCCCGCGCAATCGCCACCCGCTGCCGCTGGCCACCGGACAACGCCGACGGCAGCTCCTTCGCCTTGTCCAGGATGCCCACTTTTTCGAGGAGCTCCCGGGCGCGCGCGCTGCGCTCTTTGCGCGAAACGCCGGCGTAAAGAAGCGGCAGCTCGACGTTGCGAAGCACGCTCGCGCGGGGCAGGAGGTTGTAATATTGGAAAACGAAGCCGATTTTCTCGTTGCGCACCCGGGCCAGCTCTTTTCTCGAGAGGCTCTCCACCCACTGGCCATCGAGGGCGTAGCGGCCTGAGGTCGGAGAATCCAGGCAACCCAGGATCGCCATCAAGGTGGATTTTCCCGATCCCGAGGGTCCGATCAGGGCTACGAACTCCCCTTTGTGGATCGACGCGTCCACGCCGCGTAGCGCGTGAACGACGGACTGACCCGAATCGTAGACCTTCTTCACGCCCAGAGTCTGGATCAGCGTTGTCATGCCAATTTCTCGCCGCTAGTTGTTCTCATCGTCCTTCTCGATCTTGCGACGCGAGGGATCCTCCAACGCTACTTCGTCACTCTCGGAAAGGCCCTCGAGGACTTCCACCCGCTCCAGGGTGGCGATGCCCGCCTTGATCGGGACGACATTGAAATAGTCCTTCCAGTGCTCGGACATCCAGATGAACTTCGACCGGCCGCTGAGGCCTTCCTTCGCCTCGCGAATCAGGTCTGGTCGCAAATCCTTTTTCAACTGGTAGGCGACCGTCTGTGCTTCATGTTTTTGCAGCGCCTCGAGCGGAATGGACAAAGTATTGTCGCGTTTCTCTCCCAATATTTCGACGTTGGCGCTCATTCCGGTTCGCAGGTGCTTGCCCAGCTCAGCGAGCTGAATCTCGACCTTGAAAACCTTGATCTTGTCGACCAGATCCGCGGCGGGCGCGACAAATGAAACTTTGCCGCTGAAGATCTGCTGAGGATAGGCATCGAGCGTCACCCGCACCGGCTGATCGAGCTCCACTTTCGCGATATCGACTTCGTTGAGGTTGACCCGGATGATCAGCGTGCGCAGATCGGCCACGGTGAACAGAACCGTCCCCCCATTGAACGAGGACACCCCGGACATCACGCTCTCCCCGAGCTCGACGGTGCGCTTGATCACCGTTCCGGCCATCGGACTTTTGATGCGCGCCTTCTGGGAGGCGGCGTTTCCGGAGATCGGGATGCCGCGATCCTCGACGATCCGGTAGCGCATCTGCGCCGCCCGGAGATCCCCCGCCGCCAGCTCGCGTTTGGTCTCGTACTCGCTGACCGTCCCGCGAGCCACCAGGTCTCGATCAAAGAGCCTCCTCTGAACCGAGTATTCCCGTTCGGCGTCCTTCAACCGGAGTTGGGCCTGGGTCACCGCGGTGTGGACTTCGGAGAGCGACTGCGCCTGATTGACGTCCGGTTCGACCTCGGCAAGGACGTCCCCGACCTTGATCGCCGCGCCTTCCCGGACGTTGAGGGCGATCACCCGCCCCGACACCGGCGACTTCACCTCCACCTTCGCCACCGGGTCGACCACCCCGACCTCCCGCACGCTCACTTGAAGGCTGGATTGTTGAACCTTCCCCAGCCGGAAGGGACGGGCTTCGGTCGATTTTGCGGTTGCGTTGCGAGCGCGTAGGACTGCGAAGAGTCCAGCGGCGAAAAGCACAACCACCGCTACGCTGGCGATCCATTTTCTTCTGCGTGTCATCCAAGCCCCTCGAGGCATCTGCCGATAGGCGGGAGTTTCCGCCCCTAGGAGTGGCTATACGGGGGCTTTTGGGGGTGATTGCAATTCAGACCTACTGGGCGTTGGGGGTCAAAACGACCCGGAACTTCGCCTTGCCGCTCATCATCCGCTCGTAGCCTTCCGCGGCGCGTTCCAGCGGGAAGACTTCATTCATCGGTCGCACGCCCGAAAGCGCGCTGAATGAGAGCGTATCCTGCGAATCGATCGACGTTCCGGATGGCCAGCCGACGATCGACCGCCGTCCCCCGAGGAGCGCGAGCGGAGGCACTTCCAGCGTTTCCGCGGCAGCGCCGAGAATGATCAGCTTTCCACCGATGCCCAGACCGCCGAGCACCGCTCCCATCGCCTTGGCGTTCGTCACCGTGGCGAGGACTACCTTCGCCCCACCCAACTTCATCAGCTCGGCGGCGGGATCCTGCCCCTGGCTGTCGATGTAGTGCCTGGCTCCCAGCTTCTTCGCCAACGGTTCTTTGTCCTTTCCCCGGGCGATGCCCACGGTTCTAAATCCCATCTTGACGGCATATTGAATGCCCAGATGACCCAGGCCGCCAATCCCCAGCACGGCGACCAGATCGCCCGGCCGTGCGCCGCTGTTGCGAAGAGAATTGAAGGTGGTGATCCCCGCGCACATCAAGGGTCCTGCGTCCGTCGGTTGCAGCTCGTCGGGAATCAGCGCGGCCACTGAGGCCGGAGCAATCATGTATTCGGCGTAGCCTCCGTCGTAGGAGATGCCGGTCACTTGCGGAGCGACCTGGCAGGTGAGGAAGTCACCCCGACGGCACGAATCACAGTAGCCGCAATGTCCTCCGTGCCAGCCAACCCCGACCCGCTGGCCGACCTTCCATTGCGCGACGCCACTGCCGACGGCGTCGACCACTCCGGCGACTTCGTGCCCGGGGACTCGCGGGTACTTGATGCCCGGCAAGAGACCTTCTTTCGTGTACATGTCGCTGTGACAGATGCCGCAGGCCTGGACCTTGATTCGGATCGATCCCGCGCCTGGCTCTGGGATTTCGCGTTCGACCAGCTCGAAAGGGCCCTTCGGCCGTGAAACCTGGACCGCCCGCATCTTCGCCATGGTCTTCCTCCCTGCGGCTGCAACTCGCCACCGCAAGGCAGTTAACTGTCGGCCAGCGGAGCGCGGCGCAAAGGAAACTTCAGCGCGACCGGCTGGTTGTCCGGTTGCCTTTGCCGGACCACTGACTGCTTAGCGCGCGCCGGCTGACTTCTGCAGCCAGAGGTAGATCACCGACAACAGACGCTCTGGGTCGACGGGCTTGGCAATGTAGTCCGACGCTCCCGCGGCAAGAGCTTTCTCGCGATCGCCTTTCATCGCCTTGGCGGTCAGCGAAATGATCGGCAGCTCGTTGAACTCGCTCATGCTGCGGATCGCCTGGGTCGCCGCCAGACCATCCATCTCGGGCATCATCGTGTCCATCAAAACGAGATCGACGTCCGGATGCTCCCTCAGGCGTTCAACCCCCACCCGGCCATTCTCGGCGTGGATGACCCGGATATGCCGCGCCTCGAGCACGCTGTTGATCGCGAAGATGTTGCGCATGTCATCGTCGATCACCAGAACCTTTCGGTCCCTGAAATCGGCATCTTCGGGGAGTGCGGGAACCATCGGACCGCTCTCCATCATCGCGTTGCCGTCTCTGGGTCGCGACGCATCGGCGCCGGTGTAGTTCTGGGGCAAATAGAGCGTGAACTTGCTGCCCGCCCCGGGGGAACTGTCCACGTCGATCCAGCCACCGAGCAGTCGCGCGATTTCCCGGCTGATGGTGAGCCCCAGTCCGGTGCCACCGTACTTGCGATTGGTGGTTCCGTCGGCCTGCTGGAATGCCTCGAAAATCAGCTTCTGTTTTTCGTGCGGTATTCCAATCCCGGTATCACTGACCGAGAACGCAATCACATTCTGGTTTGGATTGAAGCTCGAAAGAAGAAGCTTCTTGTCTTTCGACGCCGGGCGGATGGTGAGCGTTACCTTTCCGTGCTCGGTGAACTTGAACGCGTTGGAGAGCAGATTCTTGAGAATCTGTTGCAGCCGGTTGACGTCGGTGAACATCCGCTCCGGGGCATCGCCGTCGGCGTGAATCTCGAAGCCGAGCCCCTTCTGATCCGCCACGTGGCGGAAGGTCTGCTCCACGTAGTCCTCGACCTGGCGTAGCGCGACGTCCCTCGGATCGATGGGCATCTTGCCCGCTTCGACCTTCGACAGGTCGAGGATCTCGTTGATCAGACCGAGCAGATCGTTGCCCGAGGAGTAGACGGTGGTGGCGAACTTCACCTGGTCCGGCGACAGATTCCCTTCCCTGTTCTCGGAAAGCATCTTCGAAAGGATGAGCAGGCTGTTGAGTGGGGTGCGCAGCTCGTGAGACATGTTCGCGAGGAATTCCGACTTGTACTTCGAAATCAGCTGCAACTGCTCCGCCTTCTCTTCCAGGCTGCGGCTGGCGAGCTCCACTTCCTGGTTCTTGATCTCGAGGAGCTTTGCTTTCTCGTTCAGCTCGCTGGCCTGCGCTTCCAACTCGGCGTTGGAGCGCTTGAGCTCCTGGAGCAGCTCCTCCGTTCTCATGCTCGAGGAGATCATGTTCAGGATCACGCCGATGCTGTCCATCAGCTGATCGAGGAAGGTGAGGTGGTTCTGGCTGAAGATCCCAAACGATGCCAGCTCGATCACCGCCTTGGTTTCACCTTCGAAGAGCACCGGCAATACCACCACATTGCGAGGCGGCGCCTCGCCCAGGCCGGTGGCGATGTTGATGAAATTGGGCGGCACGTCGGTGAGCACGATTCGTTTCTTCTCGAAAGCGCACTGGCCGATCAGGCTTTCCTTGAGCTTGTATGAGTTGGAGAGGTTCTTGCGCGAGGTGAAGCCGTAGCTGGCGATCAGGTTCAAGATCTGGTCTGGCTTCTCCTTCTCCGGCGTTTCCATCATGAAGAAGCCGCCGTGCTGCGCTCCGATCAGCGGCGTCAGCTCGGACATGATCAGCTGCGCCACCGAGACGATGTTTCTCTGGCCCTGCATCATTCCGGAGAAGTTGGCCAGGTTCGTCTTCAACCAGTCCTGCTCGGTATTCTTCTGGGTGGTGTCTTTCAGATTTCCGATCATCTGGTTGATGTTGTCTTTGAGCGCCGCCACTTCTCCCTGGGCTTCCACGGTGATCGACCGGGTCAGGTCGCCCTTGGTCACCGCGGTAGACACCTCGGCGATCGCTCTCACCTGCGAGGTGAGGTTTCCTGCCAGCTGGTTGACGTTGTCGGTCAAGTCTCTCCACGTTCCGGCCGCGCCTGGCACCTTCGCCTGGCCACCCAGCTTTCCTTCGATTCCCACTTCGCGAGCCACCGTGGTCACCTGATCCGCGAAGGTCCTCAAGGTGTCGGTCATGTTGTTGATCGTCTCGGCCAGAGCCGCCACCTCGCCCTTCGCTTCGAGCACGAACTTCTCGTTCAGGTTTCCGTTGGCCACCGCGGTCACCACCTTGACGATGCCGCGCACCTGGGTGGTGAGGTTGGACGCCATGAAGTTCACGTTGTCGGTGAGGTCCTTCCACGTTCCGGCGACGCCTGGCACCCTGGCCTGGGCTCCCAGCTTTCCTTCGATACCCACCTCGCGGGCAACGGTGGTCACCTGATCCGCGAAGATGCGCAGCGTGTCGGTCATGTTGTTGATCGTCTCGGCCAGAGCGGCGACTTCGCCCTTCGCCTCGAGCACGAACTTCTGGCTCAAGTCGCCGGTGGCCACCGCGGTCACCACCTTGACGATGCCGCGCACCTGCTTGGTGAGGTTACCTGCCATGAAGTTCACGTTGTCGGTCAGGTCCTTCCAGGTTCCGGAGACCCCCTTCACCTCCGCCTGACCGCCGAGCTTTCCTTCGGTGCCCACTTCCTTGGCCACGCGGGTCACTT
>WNFF01000088.1_pt1 | contig 58106 bp, 47 predicted proteins | sample 5400441 | NCBI WGS metagenome assembly WNFF01 (sample SAMN13153345, study PRJNA577476) | soil metagenome | isolation source: 120 cm saprolite under Douglas fir tree site 2 hole 3 replicate 1 | place: USA:California | collected 2015-04-18 | reverse complement strand
CTTGCGGTTCTAGCGGGAGGGACGCTCGTCTACGTGATGTCGGATACGTTCACGCGCCCGCTGGCCTCGCTTTTGGAAGGAGTGCATGCCCTCGAACAGGGCAATTTTACCTACCCGCTGGAAGCGCGGGGAGGAGATGAGCTGGCGCGAGTTACGCGCGCGTTTGATGGCATGCGTGGCACGCTGCAGCGGAACGAAACTCAGCGGCAGCAGCTTGAAGATCAGCTGCGCCAGGCTCAGAAGATGGAAGCGCTGGGACGTCTGGCGGGCGGAGTGGCACACGACTTTAACAATCTCCTGACGGTGATCAAGGGCCATAGCGAATTGCTGCTCGATCGAATCAGGCCGGCGGATCTTTTTCATAACAGCGCTCAGCAGATTTTGAAGACGGCCGACCGCGCGGCTTCGTTGACCCGCCAGCTCTTGGCGTTCAGCCGCATGCAGATGCTCCAGCCTGTTGTTCTTGACCTGAATACGCTGGTCGCGGATATGACCAAACTGCTGCGGCGGCTGATCCGCGAGGACATCGAGTTCAGCTTCCGGCTTGGCGACTCGCTCGGGCGGGTGAAAGGGGACCCCGGCCAGATCGAGCAAGTGCTCCTGAACCTAACGGTGAACGCGAGCGACGCCATGCCTCAGGGCGGAAAATTGACGATTGAGACGCAGAACATAACGGTGGATGAGGGATACGCGCACAAGCGGCCGCCGATCAAACCGGGCCGATACGTGCAGCTGGTGGTCACGGATACCGGGCACGGCATGGACACCGCCACCAAGTCGCGAATCTTCGAGCCGTTCTTCACGACCAAGGAGCCCGGCAAAGGGACCGGGCTGGGGCTGGCCACGGTTTATGGCGTCGTGAGACAGAGCGGCGGCTTTATCTGGGTGGAAACGTCACCCGGGAACGGCGCGCGATTTGAGATTTACCTGCCGCGAGCAGTCGAAAAGAAAAAGAATGTCTCGCGCGAGCGGCCGTCCGCCAAGCCCGCGCGGGGGTACGAGACTGTGCTCGTGGTGGAAGATGAGGAGCAGGTACGAACGCTGGCCTCGGAATTCCTGCGGGCGGCGGGATACAACGTGCTCACGGCAAGAGACGGCATAGAAGCGCTGGAGGTTTCGAAACGCCGCGGGAGCTCCATTCAGCTTCTTCTGACTGACGTGGTAATGCCGAAAATGCGCGGACCGGAGCTTGCCCAAACACTGAAGTCCCAAATCCCCAGCTTGCTAGTGGTCTACATGTCCGGCTACCTGGAGCAGGACACCTGCAGCGGGGAAATTCTGGAGAAGGCGACCGTCCTGCAGAAACCGTTCTCGCGGGACGCCTTGGTCCGCCAGATCGGCGAGGCCTTTGAAGACGAGGCTTGCGCGCGGTCGATGGCGGAAGCGGTTTCCGTGCTAGCCTCCCCTCTGCTCTAGCTTCGGAGAATGCCGGCCGCAACGAAGAAGCAAGGAAGCAAAGAATCAATTGAACGCAGTGGCCCGGAGAATTTCGGAAAGTAAATAAAGAAAGGCCCCCGACCAGCCAGGGGCCTTTTGCTTTTTGCGAATGAGTGGAAGTTATTCTGAGGCGCCGCCACCGCCGCCGGCGGCTTCTTTTTTCTGCTGCTTTTCGCGGGCTTCCTTGATGAGGGCCTTGCGCGAAAGGCGGACCTTGTTACCTTCGATCGAAAGCACCTTGACGAGAACCTGGTCGCCGAGCTTCAGTTCGTCGCGAACGTCGCGGATGCGATGCTCGGAGATTTCGCTGATGTGCAGCAGACCATCCGTGCCGGGAAAGAGTTCGACGAATGCGCCGAATTCGGCGAGGCGGACGACTTTCCCGAGATACGTCTTGCCGATCTCGGCGGAGGCGGTAATCTCGCGAACCATTTGCAGGGCAGAATCGCCGCCGGCGCCGCTAGTGGAGAAGATGTGCACCGTACCGTCTTCAAGGACGTCGATCTTGACGCCGGTGGCTTCAATGATGGACTTGATTTTTTTGCCGCCGGGGCCGATGAGGTCGCGGATCTTGTCCGTGGGGATGTGCAGCTTGTAGAGGCGCGGGGCAAATGTGGAAATCGCGGTGCGCGGCTGCGCCAGTGTTTTTTCCATGGTATCGAGGATTTCGAGGCGAGCTTTCTTGGCTTGCGCGAGAGCTTCGCGCATCATCGGGATGCTGATGCCCAGGACCTTGATGTCCATCTGCAGCGCGGTGATGCCTGCGCGCGTGCCCGCGACCTTGAAGTCCATGTCTCCGTAGTGGTCTTCGGCGCCCGCGATGTCAGTGAGGATGGAATACTTCTTATCGTCGCCGACGACGAGGCCCATGGCAATGCCCGCGCAGGACGCTTTTATGGGCACGCCAGCGTCCATCAGGGCGAGTGAGCCGCCGCAAACAGTCGCCATCGAAGACGAGCCGTTGGACTCCAGGATGTCGGACACAAGCCGCATGGCGTAGGGAAAATCCGCTTCGGCAGGAAGCAGATTCACGAGCGCGCGCTCAGCAAGGGCGCCGTGACCGATTTCGCGGCGGCCCGGGCCGCGGAGGAATTTTACTTCGCCGACGCTGAACGGCGGGAAGTTGTAGTGCAGCATGAAGCGCTTAAACTGGTCCTGCTCGAAGAGCAGGTCGAGGCGCTGCATATCTTCCTTGGTGCCGAGAGTGAGAGTCGCAAGCGCCTGCGTTTCACCGCGGGTGAAAAGCGCCGAGCCGTGCACGCGCGGGAGCAGACTGGCCTCGCAAGTGATCTGGCGAATCTGATCGAAGGCGCGGCCGTCGGGGCGCCGGCGGACGTTCAAAACGTCATCGCGAAAAATGTTTTCGCGGAGCCGCTCGAAGGCGCGCTTAGTCAGTGTGCGCTTCTCGTCCATTTCCTTCTTGGGTTCTTCAGGGATGGCTTCAACGATTTCGTCTTTCAGCGCGTCAACGAGGTGATAGCTCTCTTTCTTGGGATGCTTCTGAGTGTTGAGCGCGTCGTGGAGCCTCGCACCGTACTTCTTCTGCAGCTCTTTGTAGATCCCTTCGTCAAACGGGAGCGGCTCGACCACAACTTTCTTAGGCTTGAGCTGCGCGTACAATTCCTTGATGGCGGCGACGATTTTCTTGATTTGCGCGTGGCCAAATTCCAGGGCGTCGACCACGGTTTCTTCCGAGACTTCCAGCGCGCCGGATTCGACCATGACGATGGCCTCATCGGTGCCGGCGATGACGATATTCAGGAGGCTCTTCTTCTGGTCCGCGACCGTGGGGTTGGCGACGAGCTGGCCATCGAGAAGGCCGACGCGCACGCAGGCAATGGGCTTATCAAACGGGAGATCCGAGCAATAGGAGGCAGCGGAAGCCGCAGTGACGGCGATGACGTCGGGATCGTTGTCGCTGTCGGCGGAAAGCACCATCGCCACAATTTGGGTTTCATTGCGCCAGGAGTCCGGAAAGAGCGGGCGCATGGGGCGGTCAATCAGGCGCGAAGTGAGAATTTCTTTTTCCGAGGGGCGGCCTTCACGCTTAAAGAAGCCGCCGGGAATTTTTCCGGCGGAGTAAGTGTTTTCGCGATAATCGACGGTCAGCGGAATAAAGTCTCGGTCGTTGGCCGTCGAGGCCATGCAGGCGGTGGTCAGCACAACAGTGTCGCCGTAACGCGCCACGATGGCGCCGTTGGCCTGCTTGGCAATTTTGCCCGTCTCGAGAATCAGCGGGCGTCCGCCGACTTCGACGGAAACCTGGTGCGGTGCGGGAATATGCGTATTTTCAGACATGAATCATTTCCTTTGGCGCCGCGATCACGCGGAGCATTTTCACTTGCCTTCACAAGGTGAACAACCTTGCGGGCGTTCATTAAAGGAGAGGAGGAGAGCTGTGTATGCGAGACGGCGAAATGACCCGATCACACCACGAGAGATGCCGGCAGAAGTCCGGCCGGATGCCTGAAGATTTCACTGACGGCCGTAAACGGGCCGGCAGACAAACTTCGCGTGGAAGTTGTCACTTCGTGAAAACGCAGCGGATTCCGCCCGTTGTTTCCTGGAAATGCGGGGCGGTTACTTGCGCAGGCTAAGTCGTTCAACAATCTCTCGGTACCGATCCGGGTCGCGACGATTGAGATAGTCCAGCAAGCGGCGGCGCTTATTGACCATCATGATCAAGCCGCGCCGGGATGCGTGGTCCTTTACGTGGGACTTGAGGTGCGTGGTCAGGTAGCTGATGCGCTCGCTCAAAAGAGCGATTTGCACTTCCGGTGAGCCCGTGTCTTTAACGTCTCGGCGGAACTGTTCGATCAACACTGATTTGGCTGCGCTCAAGTGCCCCTCTCCGTCGTCCCCTGAATTTTTCCTCTTCTCTTCGACACGTTCAGGCTAACACAAATGCGTTTTCAGTGTAAAGGAATGTCGAGAGAGGTTCGCCGCCTTCCCCCGCGGATTTCGCTGCTCTCTGGAGTTGCGCTGGAGCGTCAAATTAGGTTGAATGCTTGCGCCAGCTCAAGCGGTGCCTGCAGAGGAGAGAGAAAAATGAAAAAAAGAATCATGATTGGCTCGGTGATTTGTCTGGGGCTCGCATTCGGAGCTCTGCTCGTGGCGCGCCAGCAGGACAAGGGCAAGCGGCCGAGTCCGCCAGCGAGCGCGTCTTGCGATCTCGGCGGAGGGAAGACCATCACAGTCGACTACTCCAGTCCGCGCGCGAAGGGACGCAAGATCTTCGGCGGCTTAGTTCCTTACGGAGAAGTTTGGCGGGCAGGAGCAAACGAAGCCACAACGTTTGTGACGACGGCGGACGTAAGTGTCAGCGGCAAAACAGTGCTGGCGGGCAACTACACGCTCTTCACCGTTCCCGGGCAGGACAAGTGGACGTTGGTGATCAGCAAGAAAATCGGCGAGTGGGGCGTTCCCTATCCAGGAGCCGATTCCGACTTTGCACGCGTCGACATGAAGGTTTCGCAGCTTGCGGCGCCGGTGGAGAATTTCGCGATTGCGTTCGATAAGACCGGCGCGGGCTGCACGCTGCGCATGGAGTGGGAGACGACTCGGGCCTCGGTCGACATCTCAAAGAAGTAGAGACCTGCGGGACAGCCCTTCTCGGCTGCCCTCTTCTCTGCTTTAGACCGCACTCAGGCTTTGTTCGTCCGAATCAGCGCGAGAAACTCATCGCGCGTCTGCTTGTTGTCACGGAAGCCGCCCAGCATCGCGCTAGTGACGGCCTGGCCGTGTTGCTTTTCGACGCCGCGCATCTGCATACAGAGGTGCCGCGCTTCGATGACCACGCCAACGCCCTGCGGAGCGATTTTCTCTTCGATGGCCTTGGCAATCTGGCTGGTCATGCGCTCCTGAATCTGCAGCCGCCGCGCGAACATATTCACCAGGCGCGCCACTTTGCTCAGACCCAGCACCCGCTTATTCGGCAGGTAGGCCACGTGTGCGGTGCCGAAAAACGGAAGCAGGTGATGCTCGCAGAGGCTGAAGAACTCGATGTCCTTCACCACGACCATCTCGTCATAGCAAACGCTGAACGTCGCGCCGTTCAACAAGTGATCGATGTTCTGGTGATAGCCGCTGGTCAGAAACTTCAGGGCTTTCTCGAAGCGCTCCGGCGTCTTGCGCAAGCCTTCGCGGTTCGGATCTTCACCGATCAACTTGATAATCTCGCGCATGTGACACGCGATCCGGCGCGCATCTTTTTCTTCGCCATCATGCAAGATGATTTCTTCCGTTGGCTTGTTCACATCCTGTTCCCTTCTGGGTTGACCGCTTCGCGGTCACCAGTGACACTGTTCCCGCCATATTCAAAACTGTTTTTTCCTGTCTCTTCGATGCGAATGCGCTCGAGCTTTGCTTTGGGAAATTTTTTCAATCGTTCGAAAATCTCAATGCACAGGTTCTCCGTGGTCGGGACTTTGTCACGAAAAGCCCGCACGTCCTCGTTCAGTGATTTGTGATCGAAAGGCTCGATCACTTCGCGCTCGACGAAGGCGTCGAGATCCGCGAGATTCGCGATCATCCCGGTGGCCGGATCAATTCCTCCGGACACGCTGACTTCCACCACGTAATTGTGCCCATGGCCGTAAGGGTTGTTGCACTTGCCAAAAATCCGGGAATTCGCCTGCTCCGACAGGCGCGGCGTGTGCAACCGGTGCGAGGCCGCGAAGCGGTATCGCCGTCCGAGTTCGACTTTGAGCGCGCCGCTCATTTCGCCTTCACGCCTCCGGCCCCATTCCGGTAGCAGTCGGCAAACAGGTCTGGCGTTTCGTACAAGCGTACGCGGTGCAGCTGGCCCTGGGTGATTTTCGGCTCCAGCAACTGCCAGATGACCCGCGCAATGTTTTCGCAGGTCGGGATCATACCGGACAGCTCGGACACTTCGTAATTGAGGAACCGGTGATCCATGCGTTGCATCACTTCGCGCTCGAGAATCTCTTTCAGTTCTTTCAAGTCCAGGACCATCCCCGTCACCGGGTCGGGCTCGCCCGCGACGGTCACTTCCAGCGTGTAGTTGTGGCCGTGGCCGTGCGGGTTATTGCACTTGCCAAAGATCCGGCGATTCTCTTCCGGAGAGAGCTCCGGGTTGTGATAGAGGTGCGACGCCGAGAACTCGATTTTGCGCGTGAGCAGGATCATGACGGCTCGCCTATCGAGGAGTACCGGGAAGGCCTACGGCTACTTCCCGTCCTTTCCACTCGACCTTACCCTTCAAATGGCTTCGGTAGGAGGCCCAGAGCACACCCGCATAAAGCACCACCGCGGGTACATAATACAAGATGAATTTGAAGGGGTAATGGTTGCGGGAAAGCTCCAAGCCGTAGGTGAATTGCCGAAGCAGGATCAGGCCAACGGCCAGCATGGTGGCAAAGGGGATTTTAAGGCCAATCAGCAAAACCAGTAGAGGGATCCAGGGAACCGTTGTTTCGAGCTCGCGATAAACCGCGCCGGGTGTGCCGCCCATCAGCAAATAGATGTTTTTCTTCCAGCCCTGCCACATAGCCCCAAAGGATCTGTACATCCTAACGCGCACAATTCCCAGCGCCGGGCCGAACCAGATCCGTTCCCCGGCAGCCTTCAGGCGCTTGGCGATCGCGACGTCTTCGAGGAGTTCGCCGGCAACGCTGGCGTGCCCGCCAATAGCCTCGTAAGCCTCGCGGCGCACCATCAAAAACTGCCCGTTCGCGGCCGCGGCAGGGGAGGCGGGGTCGTTCACGGCCTCATACGAGAAATGCTGCGCAAGCCGGCAATAGACAAACGGAATCAGCGCCTTCTCGTACCATTTTTCTACGATTTGCTCGGGCGAAAAAGATACCAGCGCCGCGCCGGTTTCCTGCGCGATTTGCAACGCCCGCGCGGCCGCTCCGGGTTCGTGCTGCGCGTCCGCATCTGTAAAAAGCAGCCAGGGACTCATTGCTTGCTGAGCGCCAATCCACGCAGCGTTGTTCTTTCCAACCCAGCCAGGCGGAACTTCTTTCGTCTCCAGGAGCGTGAGCTGCGGGATCTTGTTCATCAAGCCGCGAACGATCTCAACGGTCCTGTCGGTGGACTGATCATTCACCACCAGGATTTCCGCTATTTCCGGCTGTTGCGCCAGGGACTCGAGGCAGGTGGCAATGACGCCCTCTTCATTCCTCGCCGGAACGATGGCGGTGACTATGGCCGGGTAGGAAGCTGTCGGCGGGAGCGGAATGGACAATTTGTTGGGCATGGTCTCGTCGCGTGGCGTGCGGTTTCCGAACCGCAACGGATACGCTAGTATAGCATTTGATGGATTTCGTCCGAAGAATCATGGCTTGGGGCGCGTTGGCGGCAGGCGTGGGCATCATCGTTGTCTTTGCGCTGCCCAGCTATCGCCAGGGCGAAGCCTCCATTGCGGGAAGTAAGGCGGAGGATTTCGCCATCGAGATTTCCGGCAAGCCGGCGCATCTCTCCGATCTGCGCGGCAAAGTGGTGGTTCTCAACTTCTGGGGCACTTGGTGCCCACCCTGCAAGGACGAACTGCCGGCCCTCAATCGCCTTCAGAAGTACATTGCTTCGCGCAACGGTGTCGTCCTCGGCGTCGCCGCCGACGAGGATCCCGCCGCGTACGAAAAATTCCTGCGCGAAGAGGGCGTGACCTTCCCCACCTATCGCGACCCAGCTACGAAGGAGAATCGCTCACCCATCGCCCTATCCTACGGTACCTCCATGGTCCCAGAGACGTACATCATCGACAGCCGCGGCCGCATCGCGCGCAAGGTGGTCGGCCCGCAGCTGTGGGACTCGCCGGAAATGCTCGCGTACTTCGACTACATCCTCGGACAAAACTGAAGCTCTAAGTCATCAGTCGTAAGGTCTAAGTCAGAAGCTGAAGAGAAGCGGTCTGGTTTTTGCTTGCTTAGCGGCAAGGAACTACTCATAGCGCAAGGCCTCGACGGGATCGAGCTTCGCCGCCTGCATGGCGGGGAGCCAGCCGCTGATCACGCCCACCACGATCAGAATCAGTGAAGAAAGCACCATGGTCATCACGGAAAGAGTGAGATGGATGTCGACCTTGCCCGTATCGTCTTCGTACGCTGGGCCGAGGAATGGAATCGTGCCGATCACAGAGGTGAGGGCGACGGAAAGCAACATCCCAACCGTTCCCGCGGCCAGGGTCATGACCAGCGCTTCGAGAAGAAACTGCCAGCGGATGTGCGACTTCTTTGCGCCGAGCGCGCGGCGCAAACCGATTTCACGGACGCGCTCCTCGACCGAGACGAGCATGATGTTCATTACCCCGATCCCGCCGATCCCCAGGGTCAATGCGCCAACGAAAAAGAGCAACGCTTCAATGCCCAGGGTGATGCCCTCATAAATGGGCTTGAACTGCTCGCGGCCGAACATGGTGATCGCCCGCTTGTCGTTGGGCGAAAAACGCTGCCGGTTGGCAATCGCGGCGCGGAATTGCTGCATGGCAGCCGCTTCAAAATTGGGAGCAACCGGTTCGAAGAGCATCACGCTCGCATAGCGCGCGTTCCACAGGTCGCCTGCCGCGGTGTAAGGAATGAATGCGGATTCGTCGTCACTCGTAAAATAGTTGCTGTCGGAGAATTTTGTGTCCATCGACCCGATCACGGTGAACTTCACGCCGTTGATGCGCACCGGTTCTCCGATGGCGGGCGTGCCGCTGAAAAGCTTTTTTCGCAGACGCGCGCCGAGAAACGCGACGCGGCGCCGCTCGGCGATGTCTTCCGCAGAAATCCAGCGCCCCTCGAGCGGAATTTCGTTGCGCATCTCGCCGTACTCCGGATAGACGCCGCGGATCGCGGTGTCAGAGAGACGCTCCTCGTGAGAAATGCCCTGGAACCGGACAGTCTCCAGCGTCACGCGCTTGATTAGCGCTGACTGTGCTTTGACCCAGTCCGCGTCTTCGTGTTCGAAGCGCACTTTCTTCCCAGCTCGCTCGCCTCCCGCCTGCTCGCTGGTGGTTCCCGGCCAGCAAACGACCGCGCCTTTGCCGAACACTTCAAACGTGTACATCAGCACGCCGCGAAAGCCAGAGCCGTAGCTCAACAGCAAAGTCACCGCGACGATGCCCCAGGAAATCCCTGTCATAGTGAGGAGGCTGCGAACCGGATTGCGTCCGAGGGCGGCCCAAGCTTCGCGAAAAATTTCGAGAAGCATCGCTAGCCTCCCGCCTCGAAGCGTAACGCTTCGATCGGATCCACGGACGCCGCGCGATTTGCCGGATACAACGCCGATAAGACTGCGATCAACCCCAAGAGAGTTACGGACATCGCGCCAAGCTTCCAGCTCGCCAGCAGCCCCGCGAAGAAAGGCGGCATGGGAAGCAGATTCACCAGCCCGCAGAATCCGTATGAAATGATCAGCCCGGTGCCGCCACTCAAGGCCACGACGATGATGGTTTCCAGGAAGAACTGGCGCAGGATGGTGCGGCGCGTCGCACCTAGTGCCATGCGCACGCCGATTTCGCGCGTTCGCTCGCGCACGGAGACGAGCATCACATTCATCACGCCGAGCCCGCCAAGGAAGAGCGTCGCCACTCCCACCGCCCCCATGAATACTTCCATGCCCACGATAATCATGCGGTTAGCCTCGGCGCCCTTGACCGTGTCCCAAATGCCGGCGGCTTCTTTGTCGCGCGGATCGAAATTGTGCAAGCGGCCAAGCGAGCGGCGAAGCTGCCGAACGCAGTCAGCATGCGTCTCCAGCGACCATGGCGCCGCGAGAATGCGGTCAACGCTGTGTTCGGCGGCGGGCGGCTTGTTGGGAAAATCGCGCCGCACGGCATTGAAGGGAATAAATATTTTTCGGATGTCAGCGCCGTCGTAACTCGAATTCTGGTCTTTGTTCTTCATCACGCCGATGACGGTGTACGGGATGCCGTTCATCCAGATCGTTTGTCCCATGGCATCGCGGTCGGCAAAGAGCTGCTTCTTCGCGTCGCTCCCGAGAAAGGCCACGTTGCGGGCTTCGGCGTTGTCCTCGTCGTTGTAAAAGCGTCCTTGCGCGACGGTGATGCTGCGGATTTCCGTAAACGGCGGAAGCGCCCCGACGGCTTGAATGTCGCCGCTGTTGAAGAGGCTGCGGACCTGGACGTTATTGCCGAGCTCCGGCATAACGTACTTGCAGGCGGGCGAGTCCTTTGCGACCTGCAAGTAATCGTCCTCCATCCAATGCACGGCGCGGCCGGAGCGCAGGCCGCCAACCTGCATGCTGGTGCGGCCGGCAAAAACCACCATCACGTCCTTGCCAAAAGTTTCCTGATTTTTCTGGATGCCTTTTCCGAGGCCTTCGCCCGCACCCACCATTACCGTGATGGAAATGATGCCCCAGGCGATGCCGAACATAGTCAGGAGCGTGCGGCGCTTATGGGCCCAGAGCGTCGCCAGCGTGTCTCTCAAGAGGTCCTGGAATGACATGGCGTTTCGCCCCGGCGACCCGGCTACTGCAGAATCACTTGTTGCTTTTCGTTCAGGCCGGCGAGGATTTCCGTCTTCACGCCGTTGGAGATGCCCAGCTTCACGTCAAGCTTCTTTTTCCCGTTTTCGGCTTTCGCGTCGGGGATTTCCACGGAGGCTTTGCGCTCCTTGTCGTAGATCAGCGCCGCCTCGGGCGCCATCAACACGTTTTTCTTTTCTTCCAGCAGGATCTCCGCGTTCGCGCTCATGTTGGCCTTCAGCTCGCCGCCGGGGTTGGAGATCGACACACGCACCTCGAACGTGGTTACGTTGTCTTTTTCTTTTCCGAGTGGCGAAATCTTGGTGACCTTGCCTGTGAATTTCTTGTCCTTGAAGGATTCCACGACGATCCGCGCCGGCTGGTTCAGATAAACCTTCCCGATATCCGCTTCATCCACTTTTCCCTGCACGTACACTTCGCTGACGTCTCCCAGCGTCATGATCAGCGTAGCCTGCGAACCGAGCACTAAGATGGAGCTCACTGCATCGCCGACATTGACATCCCGTGAAAGAGCAAGTCCATCGATCGGGCTGACGATCGTCGAATTCCGCAGATCCTCCTGCGCGTTTTCCAGCGAAGCGCGCGCTTGCGCCACTTGTGCCTCCGCCTTGGCGATTTCGGCGCGAGAAACGGCCAGGTTCCGCTGCGCACTCATCTGTTTATTCAAAGCCATCTGGTAATTCTTCTCCGCGTCCTCGACCAAACTCTTTGACATCACGCCGTCTTTGTACATCTGCTCGGCGCGCTCCATGTTCAGTTTCAAGAAGGGCACGTCGGGGCCTTCGGCGTCGACCTTATTCCGTTCCAGAGACGCTTTTGCGGAATCGCGCGCCGCTTCGGCCGCCTGCAAGTTCGCTTTCGAAGCGCGCTCCGCCGCTTCCAGTTGAACCTTATCCAGCTCCGCCAGCAATTGCCCTTGCTTCACGCGATCGCCATAGTCCACATACAGTTTTTTTACGATGCCACTGGCTTTTGATTTGACCTCAACTTTGGAAAGCGGCTGGATTTTGCCGGTGGCGACGACCACGCGGGCCAAGTCCCCGCGCTCCACAGAAGCGAGTTTCGACGGGTCAATTGTCCGGTTTGGACTCAGCGCCGCTCTTACTCCGTACCCGCCCCCAAAAAGCGCCAACAACGCCACGCTTGCCCAAATGATTCTCCGGCGGCGCTTTTTGCCGTTTTTTCCGTTTGCCAATCCATTGCCATTGCTAGACATACAGGGACCCCCGCTGCTTCGAGCTCGCTGCTACACATCAGTACGCACAACCGACACAAATGTTCCCTTCCTTCTGACCCATTAGACGACCCGAAGGGTCTTTGGTCAGGGAAAAAACGGCGGTTCCTATCCTCATTCATTGACGGCATTTGCGCGGTCAGCCTATGATGGCGGCCAACAAGGCTCAGCCGCCATGATCGGCAATAAATTTGCCCACTATGTGATCTTGCAGGAAGCCGGTGCCGGCGGCATGGGCGTGGTATTTCGCGCCCGCGACGAAACCTTGCAGCGCGACGTCGCTCTCAAACTTCCCTCCCCTGGTTCCCCGCTCGATGACGATGCCCGCGCACGTATTCTCCGCGAAGCTCGCGCGGCCTCTGCCCTGAACCATCCGCACATCTGCACGATCTATGAAGTCGGCGAATTCCAAGGCCAACCCTACATCGCCATGGAGTTTGTCGGCGGGGAATCTCTCAGCCGCTCGATCCCGCCGCAAGGGCTCCCTCCTGAAACCGTTTTGGATTTCGGCCTGCAAATCGCGGATGCCCTGGAGTGCGCGCATACCAAGGGAATCCTGCATCGTGACCTGAAGACCGCCAACGTCCGCTTGACCCAGGACGGCCAGTTGAAAGTGCTCGATTTTGGCCTCGCGCTCAACATCAAGGACGCCTCCATCGAGGGAATGACGCGCTCCACTAACCTGGACACCGCAGGCATGGCCGGCACGCTCGCCTACATGGCGCCGGAACTCCTTGAAGGAAAACCCCCGGATGTTCGCACCGATATCTGGTCCCTCGGAGTGCTCCTATACGAACTTGCCGCGGGCGTTCTCCCCTTTCATGGGCGAACGGGGTTTGAATTAACCACCGCTATCTTGCGCGAGCCCCCGCCGCCTTTGCCTACGCATGTCGCTCCAGGCCTTCGCGCCGTGATTATGCGTTGCCTGGCCAAGCGGCCGGAGCAGCGTTATCAGCACGCCAGCGGAGTCCAGGCGGCGCTCGAGGCGCTGCAATCCAATGCCGGTGTCGAGCTGCAGCCCACACCGCAGAAGGCCGCGGCCAACAGCCGTTACACTTTTCTCACCGGCGCGGGCCTACTTCTCGCAGCCTCGCTCCTGTTCTGGGTGCTCTATCATTTCCGGCCTCCTGCTTCTCACGGTCATGCGGGAGGCCGGTTGCGCTTGCTACTTTCCAACGAGGGTTATATCGGCGGCCCGGCTCTTTCGCCCGACGGCAAGATGGTTGCCTATGTCCAAGGCGCCGGCAGTCGTGAAGACCTCTTCGTGACCCGCGTCTCGGGCGGCGAGCACGTCCGCCTGACCAATGATGATTCCAGGAAGGAAGAGCCTCAGTTTTCGCCCGACGGGGAAAGGATCGCCTTTGCGCGCAAGACTACCGCCGCCGCCCTGCCGGACATTTGTGTTATCCCTTCGCTCGGCGGCGGAATCGTGCCCGTAGCTTCCGGCGGCAGTTCGCCGGCGTGGTCGCCGGATGGAACTCGTTTGGCGTACATTGCGGAAAAACCGGGGGGAGCAGAAGCGCTTATCATCTCGACTGTGGAAGGGACGGAGACGCGAACGTTGCTCACCGGCGACGGCGTCTATCCATTTCTTGGCCGCGCCGCCTGGTCGCCGGATGGAACGCTCATCGCCTTTACGCGAAGCCGTGGCGGCCTGAATCGTGAGATTTGGGCCGTCCCCATTGCCGGCGGCCCGGCAAGACGGCTGGTGCAGGACCTCGCCGGGGTTTTCAGTGATTCACCGGTATTCTCTCCGGATGGCCTCGGCGTGATTCACCGCTCGAATCGTGGCGGAGCTTCGAATCTCTGGTGGCAGCCGCTCGACGGCAAACCGCCCCAACAGCTCACCAGCGGCCCCGGACCCGACGCCATGCCCAGCGTTTCACGCGACGGCACCGTCGCCTTCTTGAATTCTCGCGCGAAAAACCTGCTTTTCGTGCATCAGCTCGCCGGCGCAACGAGCACGACTCTGCTCTCCGACTCCTCCGTTTTGTGGGCTCCGGCGATTTCCCCTGACGGTAAAGAAATCGCCTACTCTCGCGATGAGCCGGACGGTTCCTGGCATCTCTGGGTCATCTCTTCCGGCGGCGGCACGCCTCGCCAACTCACATCTGGCAAAGTCCCGGAGATCTATCCGCGTTTCACGCCCGATGGTGCTTCGATTCTGTTCAACACCTGGGGAAAAGAGCCCCTGAGTATCTGGCGTGTGCCGCGCGGCGGCGGTCCGGCCAAGGCTGCCATGTCCCCACGGAGCGGCGGCGATGCTTATGCCGACACTTCTCCCGACGGTCGCTCCATCGTGTTTGCGCGCACCGAAGATAAGGTCTCACACATTTTCGTGGCATCCGCGGACGGAAGCGGCGAACCCCGCCGCGTGCTCGATGTCCCTGGAACCGTGCCGCGCTGGTCTCCCGATGGGCAATGGATCTCCTTCAGCCCCAGCCGCAGCTTCACCGCCGGTGTCTTCATCGTTCATCCCGACGGATCGGGTTTGCGCCATCTCACCGAGACCGGTGGCTGGGCGGTCTGGTGGCCCGATAGCCAGCAGATCGGGTTTCAGGCCATCGGGCCGGATGGAAACATGCAGATCCAGGTTTTTACGCTCAAGTCAGGGGAATTGCGCACACTCCCGGGATTTCACTTCATTGGCGACAACTTCCCATTCGACATCTCCCGTGATGCCCAGTGGATCACCGCCACCAACTACCAGCACATCTCCGATGAAGTCTGGCTCCTCGAACCGGGCGAAAAAAAATGAAGCTCTCGAATCGCGGAAAGAACTCCTCTTGAGGTCCGGAATTAGCGAGGGGGGAATCTTATATGGCCTGGAAATCAGCTCAACAAATTAAACGTAGGGACTTCCTCAAGATCACGAGCACCGGGGCGTTGGGGGTTGCAGCCGGTCCCTTTTTTCTGTTTCCCGAACGAGCGCAAGCGCAGCAGAGAACCTTGAAGATTCTTCAGTGGAGTCACTTCGTTCCCGGTTTTGATAAGTGGTTCGACGGCGTTTTTGCCAAGCAATGGGGCGAGAAGCACAATACGAATGTTACCGTGGACCATATCACCGCCCGCGAGGTCAACGCCCGGGGCGCTGCGGAAGTCTCCGCTGGTAAAGGCCATGACCTCTTTCTGTTTCAATTTCCGCCCGCGGCTTACGAAAAGCAGGTTATCGATCTGACCGACCTCTATCAAGAGGTTCAGAGGAAACACGGCAAGGTCATTTCGCTCGGGCACCGATCTACCTTCAACCCCAAGACCAAGAAATACTTCGCCTTCAGCGATTCCTACGTGCCATTCCCCGGTAACTACCGCAAGGACCTCTGGGAGCAGGCGGGTTTTCCCCTTGGCCCGGACACCTATGATGACTTGCGCGCCGGCGCGAAAAAGATCCGCGACAAATCCGGCAACCCCTGCGGTGTCGGGCTATCCCACGATAACGATACGAGTTCTGCCGTGCGTGCCATTCTTTGGTCCTTCGGCGGCTCGGACCAGGACGAAAACGGAAACGTGGCTATCAATTCCAAGCAGACCATAGAGGCGCTGAAATTCATGCGGGCGCTTTACCAGGAATCCGAAACGTCTGAAGTGTTTACGTGGGACGAGACGTCGAATAACAGAGCGATGCTCGCAGGGAAGATTTCCTACACGATGAACGCGATCTCCATCACGCGTGCGGCCGAAAAAGACAACCCGGAAATGTCGAAGAAGATCTGGCTCTGCCCGGCGCTAAAAGGGCCAGCGCGGAGGACGTCGCCGGGAAATGTCGTCAACTATTACGTCATTTGGGAATTTGCGGAGAACAAGGAGGGCGCCAAAGAATTCCTGATGGACTTCACTGACAATTTCGGCGAAGCGTTCAAGGCAAGTGAGTTCTTCAACTTCCCATGTTTTCCGAGCACCGTGCCAGATCTGCCAGAGCTGTTGGCGCGAGACCCCAAAGCCAGCCCCCAAGATAAGTACAAGGTGCTGGCCAACGTGCTGGACTGGACTACCCACGTCGGCTTTCCAGGTTATGCCACGAATGCAATCAACGAGGTCGTCAGCACGTTCGTCCTTAACACTATGTTCGCCCAGGTAGCACGCGGTGAGATGAGTGCCGAGGACGCCGCTCGCGCCGCAGATAAGGAAATCCGTCGCATCTTCGATAGGTGGAAATGAGAGCGCCAAGGAGAATCGCTGCCCCGCCAGCGTCGTTCGCTCGGACCCCCGCCGTGAACGGTCAATTGTCGCTCCAGGGTTGGGGCAACGGCGAGTTCATCGGGGCACACGGGCGAATGCCAGCGAAGAAGGTCGAGCAAACGAAGAACTTAGACGGCGCAACGGCCGATTGGAAAAGCGGCTCTTACACCGGACTGTGGCGCTTTGAATCTGCGCTCGACGGCGAACCAATACGGAAGTTGCGTATGACGGGCAGGTGATTGTCAAGAATCCGAAACGAAGATTGCTTCGCTGTTTTCTAACGAAAAGACTTGCGGCCCTGAATGTAGTGGGGTACAAGCCTTGCCATGAATCGCGTTGTCCTGGGAGTCCTGTGTGGCATCGCATTTGGTCTGCTCGACGCACTGATGGTGGTCTTCGGCAAGCATCCGGACATGTCGAGGGCAATGCTCCTACGGGCATTTTTTAGCCGATTCGCCATTGGCTTTCTGGCGGCCAACGTCTCGCTCCGCTTACATCCAGTACTTGCTGGAGCGCTTGTGGGTTTGCTGATCAGTCTTCCCGATGCCTTCGCGATGAAGTCCTATGCCGGAATCCTCGGAACCGGTTTGATCTTTGGCGCATCGGCGGGCTGGGCCGCGAAGACGTGGGGCCATTGATAACTGCGCGGTTTTCACCGCATTTTTTCATATCGGACGGCTGCACGGTGGTCTGGGGCATGGACTTGAAGTGGAAGTCCTTGTAGCATCGCCCGTATGAAAAAAGTGAAATCCGGCAATCGCAGTTCTGCGGCGAAAGACAATGGCACTCCAAAGAACTTTGCTGAATACCTTGCTGGTGTCCCGCAACCCGCCCGCGGCACCTTGAACAAGATGCGCGCGGCGATTCGGTCCGCTGTGCCACCGGAGGCTACCGAGACCATCAGCTATCGGATTCCTGCATTCAAGCACAAAGGAGTGCTGGTGTGGTTCGCCGCGTTTTCGAACCACTGCAGTTTGTTCCCCACTGCCTCGGTTGTCGAAGCGTTTAAGAACGAGCTTAAGGGCTTCTCCACATCCAAAGGGACCATCCACTTCCCCACGGACAAGCCACTGCCGACTGCACTTGTCAAGAAACTGGTGAAAGCGCGGGTCGCGCAGAACGAAAGCAAGAAACGGCGAGATGAGGTGAATTGAGTTATACTGTGCTTCGAACCCAAGCTGTGCCCTTACGGGAGGAAGTGTTCCATGCGCAACAGCATTCGCGGATTCGCATCCGCCACGCTCCTCGCCGCCACGAGCACGGTTCTTTCGTTCTCTGTTGCCGCGCAACAAGTGCCGCAGCAAATCCAGCCACCCGCCAAGGAACAACTTCTTCTCCAGGTCCATGCGAAGGGCGACCAGGTCTACACCTGCAAGAGTGACGCCGCGCAATTCACTTGGACCCTGAAGGCTCCCGACGCCCAGCTCTTCGACAAGGATGGCAAACCCTTCGGTAAACATTTCGCCGGACCTTCCTGGGAAGCGAGTGACGGCAGCCGTGTTACCGGCAAAGCCGTTGCCAATGCGCCTTCGCCGGACGCTGATTCCATTCCATGGCTTCTCGTCAACATCCTCAGCCACGATGGCAGCGGCGTGCTCTCGCGCGCCACAACCATCCAGCGCCTTAACACCAAAGGTGGCAAAGCACCAGCGTCCGGCTGCGACGCTTCGCACGTTGGCCAGGAAGTCCGCGTGCCATACTCCGCTGACTACCTCTTCTACGCCCCGAAATAACCCTCCCTTCACTTTCCGTCGAGAGACCCTAGATTCTTGGCGTCTTGGGAGCTGCTAGGTGTGGGTCGAACACTGCAAAGTCCTGATGAACGCGCATACCGGAAACTGACCACCCACTGCTGAAATTTTCCTGTCGAGAAAATCTTTTGCAACCACATTAGATGTATATGCATCTATATGGCTATGAGCCAACACCGCTTGCCAGTGCTGCCGTGCCTATGTGGAAGTTTCCGCCGGACGTCGCGGGGAAGACTATCCTGAGAACCATGGTAACGAGGAAACTAGAGAGTTGTCTTCCGCAAACGCAGGGCATTGGCAATGACCGAGACGGAGCTAAAACTCATCGCCGCGCTGGCCAGCATAGGGCTAAGCAGCCAGCCGAAGATGGGGTAGAAAACCCCCGCGGCGACGGGAACCCCGAGCAAATTATAGATGAACGCAAAGGCCAGGTTTTGCTTGATGTTGCGGATCGCAGCGCGGCTCAGCTTTCTCGCTCGTACGATTCCCCGCAAGTCGCCCTTGACCAGCACGATTCCGGCGCTTTCGATGGCTACGTCGGTTCCGGTGCCCATGGCGATACCAACATGGGCCGCCGCCAAGGCCGGGGCGTCGTTGATCCCATCGCCGGCCATGGCCACGACGCGGCCTTGCTCGCGGAGCCGCTTGATGGCTTCACCTTTTTCTTGCGGTCGAACTTCGGCTTCGACGTCATCGATGCCCAGTTCTCCGGCAACCTTGGTCGCCGTCGCACGACGGTCGCCCGTTAGCATGACGATGCGCATCCCGTCCGCGCGAAGCGCGCGAATCGCTTCGGGCGTGGACGCTTTTATCGCGTCGCTGAGAAGAAACAAGCCCGCTGCGCGTCCCTCTACAGCCACGAGAATGGGAGTAATCGCCGAGCGCATTGGCAGGACGGCTGCCATCTTTTCGAGGTCCGGCAAATCTATGCGGCGTTCGCGGAGAAACGCGGCTGTGCCGGCGAGAACGCTCTTTCCCGCCACTCGCCCCTCTACTCCCGCGCCTGGCGTCGCGCGAAACTCCGTTACCGGCGCCAACGGCAATTTCTTATCCTCGGCTGCTCGGACAATCGCCCGTGCCAGGGGGTGTTCGCTCAACTTCTCGACGCTTGCGGTTAGGGAAAGGAGCGCCTCCTCCATGACACCCGCCCGCTCGAACAATTGCACGCTCGACACTCTTGGCTTGCCTTCGGTAAGCGTGCCGGTTTTGTCCACAACGAGGGTGTCCACTTTCGCGAGCGTTTCGAGCGCCTCGGCGTTGCGCACGAGTACGCCGGCATGTGCTCCTCGCCCCACGGCCACCATGATGGACATGGGCGTTGCCAATCCCAACGCGCAGGGGCACGCAATGATCAGCACGGCCACGGCAGCCACCAGCGCGTGGGCAAAGCGTGGCTCCGGACCGAAGAGCACCCAGGCGGCAAACGACATCACTGCTACTGCGATCACCGCCGGCACAAAATACCCGGACACTTTGTCGGCCAGCCGTTGCATTGGCGCGCGGCTTCGCTGTGCTTCACTGACGAGTTTCACGATCTGGGCGAGCAGCGTTTCGTTTCCGACGCGTTCCGCTTCCATTACCAAGCTGCCGCTGGTATTCAGCGTCCCGCCCGTGACTTTGTCCCCCGGCGCCTTTTCCACCGGCATCGGTTCGCCTGTCACCATCGATTCGTCGACGGCGCTCGCTCCCTCTCGCACTACGCCATCCACGGGCACGCGCTCTCCCGGCCGCACGCGAAGGCGGTCGCCGGGCTTTACCTGGTCGAGCGCGACATCTTTTTCCGCTCCATCCGGCGCCACGAGATGCGCTTGCTGCGGCGCCAAGTTGAGCAGCGCGCGAATCGCGCCGCTGGTGCGCTGCCGCGCTCTTAATTCCAGCACTTGCCCCAGCAACACCAGTGTTGTGATGACTGACGCAGCTTCAAAGTACGCCGGCACCGCGCCATCCATGCCTCGAAACGATGCCGGGAAAAACTGCGGAAATAGCGTAGCGGCAACGCTATCGAGATACGCTGCGCCCGTGCCCATGGCGATCAGCGTGAACATGTTTGGGCTGCGATTTACGAGCGACGCCCAGAAGCGCGCGAAAAATGGCCAGCCGCCCCATAGCACCACGGGCGTCGCAAGCACAAACTCGATCCAGTTGCGGACGCTTGGCGCAAGCCTGATCCCGAGCAAATCGCCGAACATTGCAAGCAAGAGAACAGGGAGAGACAGCGCGGCGCTCACCCAGAATCGCCGGAGCATCGAGTCATATTCCGGGTCGGCTTCCACCTCCGCGAAGACATCCATGGGCTCGAGAGCCATGCCACAAATCGGACACGTGCCCGGTCCGATCTGGACGATTTCCGGATGCATGGGGCAGGTGTAACGCACGCTTTCGCGTGCAAAAGACCCCGAGGATTCTGGGGGCCTTCCGGTGAATGTCGACGGCTGCCCGTGCGCGGCCTGGTTTTGCGCGCCGGGAGCGTGTTCCATTCCAGCTGAACCGGGCGCCGCCAAGAATTTCACCGGTTCTTTCGCAAATCGCTCCGCGCAGCGCGAGGAGCAAAAAAAATAAGTTTTTCCGGCGTGCTCGAGTTTTGCTGCTGCCTTCTCAGGATCGACCATCATTCCGCAAACTGGGTCCTTTACCCTCGGCGCGGATGGCAGAATCGTCAAACCGGGCTGTTTCGGATCAGACATGGGTAAGTGTCGGGAGATGACAGTATGTTAGATGATTCGTGGTTACAAGCAGCTAGGCCGGCCATTCTTGCGCAGGCTGGTATAATTCAGGCATGACCCTCGTGGAAGTTACTTACGAAGTGCAATCCCCGCTCACCCCTCAACAGCTTCGCCAGCTCGGCGAGTTCGCCAACACCTACGGCTTGCGCCGATTCCGTGTCGACGAGGCTAAGAATCAGTTGTCGTTCGAATACGACGCTTCGCGCCTGCGTGAAACGCAAGTGGCGCACGTGCTGGGCCAGGCCCGCATCGCCGTCGCGCGCAAGGTCAACTAGGCGCAGAGGCTTGGCAACATCATAGCCTTCCGATGGGTGGTCCGGCGACCGGGCTTTCTTGATTCTCTGATTCCAGCTCGTGGATTAGGTCTGGAAAGACAGACTACAGAGGCGGTCTCACGGAACGAATGAGCCCACAAAAAATGGGGCCCCCGCTTGGGACCGGGAGCCCCGGAAGGCGCGTTTCGGTGCCAGTGTCGTTTTCACACCGGCGCGTGGGGTCATCCATCCTAGCTTCCCTCTCAGAGGCAGGTGGGAACGATCTGCAGAAAGTGACGAGCAAGCCCCTTCCCCCTCGCTCGTTTCTCTTTGCAACTCGTCATTTGAAACGCGTCCACACGCTCCCTCAATGCACGAACCGCGCCAATGGCGCCTCAAAGACCTCTCCTCTCGTAAACCATCCATTTTCATCAAGTTGGCCAAACCCCACCCAAGCTGTTTCCGCTTCAAAATCGACCGCAGAATTCAGTTTGGAACTACTCCAAATCTGAATTGGGAACAAGCTTCTTTTCTTTGGTGTTAGTTCTCAGGCAAACCGAGTTCCAGGACTCCGGTAACAAAATTTTCGGACTGCGGGCTCTATCGGTTTTTTCCCCCTTCGCGGCGAGTATTGCGTGATGGAAATCCCTCTTCCCTCCGCGCGAGCCTGGCGCAAGGCCGGCCGGAACTCCTCGGTGCTGGTGGTCTGCTTCCTCACCTTTGCAACGGCACTATCTGCGGATACACCTCCACCGCAACAGGGCTTTGCGGTCAGCAGGTGCTACTGCCGGTGCGCAGAGGGAAGAGCTCGCGTCGGATGCGTGAAGATGTGTGAAATTAGGAAATATGCTTCGCGTTGGTGGGCTACGAAGTGCTCGAAGCTTCGCATCAAGCGGCCTTCTGACAGCCACGACGCCGGCCCCCGCCTGCCTCATCCCGGGCGCGCGGAAAGAGCCAGCCTCGAAGCAGGCGCCCCGTTTTCTTTTTATCTTGCGAATTGAATCGGGGCCGGACGGATAGCCGACGCGCCAGCCCGGCCGGATGTTCCCTCGAGCAGCGTGGCGATGAAATCGGGGATTTCGAAGATGGCGCGGTTTTCAAGCGCCGCGACGTTTTTTTGGAATTCCGCGAGCGTTGCGGGCTCCAGCATTCCCCGCACTCCCGCCGCGACGTCGCGAAAACTTTTCAGCACAATCCCCACGCGTTTTTCCTTCACCCACTCCGCATTGTAGCGCTCCTGCGGCAACGTCCAGGCATTGCATTCGATCAAGACGGGGAGACGGCGCACCATGGCTTCGGCGATGCTTCCAGGGCCGGGCTTGCCGATCAGAAAATCCGCTGCGCGCATCAGCTTGTGAACTTCTTTTGTAAAGCCGACCACATTCACGGGCATTTTCCATTTTCGCCCGCGCAGTTTCACAGCGAGCTTCTGATTCCGCCCGCAAATCAGGATGAGCTGTAACGGCATTCCTGCGCCGTCCAATCGCTCCGTGATGTGATACATGACGTTCGAACCGTACCCGCCGAAAAGCACGATGCCAGTGGGCAGGTCGGGGCGAAGGCCCATCTCTCCTCGCAGCTCCAGCGGGTCGGCGCTTTCGTTCGCGTAAAACTCGGGGCGCAGGATCATCCCGGAAGCTCGAAAGATGTGCGCGCCGTCGTGGCCCAAGTTCCGCGCTTGTTCGAGAGCACGGTGTGTGCCGGCGATTACGTACTGCTCCTCGAGCCGCTCGATCCAGAAGCGAGGCGGAAAGTCAGCGAGATCGGTAATAAGGGTGGCAAACGGGCGTCCGGGATAGACCAAACTCCAACTCTCGCAGATTGCGCGGTTGAAGTGCGGTATGACGGAGATGAGCAAGTCCGCGGGATGCGCGCGCCAGAAATCCTCGAGCAAGCGGACGAGCGGCCGGTGAAAGAGCCGGATGGTCGCCTGCAATAGCCGCAAGACGTAAGTGCTACCGAGAGTCCAGCCGTTTCGAAGCATGCGGTTGTAAAGCTCCTGAATTCGAATGCCAGTAAGTTTGCGCAAGACATCCAGCCGGTCGGTCAGCTCTTGAAACTGCACCAATTCGACTTGCCAGAGGCGGCCTTGCTGACCGGAAATGGTCTGAAGGGCAACGGCGGCGTTCCTGTGCCCGCCCCCGCCGTCGTGAAAGACAACGTGGATTTTTTTCATTGCCGGCATTGTGCCATACGCTTAACCTTCGCCGGGAGGAGCACACTCCATGCCATGTGAATAAGTTTGTAAACTACGTGTGTTCAAGGAGTTCCGTGGGCACATTCATTCACAATTTGCGGCCTCTTAATGGGCTGTTCATATCTGCCCTGAACAATTGTCCCATGCGATGCGACCTGCATGTTCACACCAGGGCGTCGGGAATGTTCAGCGCCCCAGTGCTCAGGCGTCTCTGTCGTGAGTCCTACAATGAGCCGGAGCAAGTGTACTCCCGGTTGAAGCGCCTCGGCATGTCCATTGTCACCCTCACCGACCATGATTCCATAGATGGGGCGGAAATCCTCCGCGGGAAGGCGGATTTCTTCCTCAGCGAAGAGGTTACGGTGCTGATGCCCAGCGGCAGCGAGATTCATCTCGGCGTCTATGGCATCAGCGAACGCGACCACGTGGAACTTCAGCGACGCCGCAGCGACTTTATTGCGGTGGTCATGTACCTGACCGAGCGCAAACTTTTCTTCAGCGTCAACCATGTTTTTTCCGGGCTCACCGGGCGCCGCGAGGAAGAGGACTTTCGCTGGCTCGCTTCCTACATGCCGACGTTCGAAACGCGCAACGGCCAGATGTGTGCGGCCGCCAACGCCGGGGCAGCGCGATTGGCTGCCCGCCTGGGCAAGATTGCCACGGCCGGCAGCGATTCGCACACGCTCGCGGGCGCGGGACTCACGCATACCGAAGTTCCCGGAGCGCGAACGGTAGAGGAGTTCTTCGCCGGGCTGCGTGCCGGACGGGGGCGCGTGCACGGCGCACATGGCAGCTACGCAAAGTTGACGGCTGACGTGTACGGCATCGTTCATTCCATGGTGCGGGAAAAGCCGTGGACAATCGCGCTGATGCCGTTTGCGTTATTCATCCCGGCATTCACAGCGGGCCACTGGCTAAATGAGATTTGCTTTTGCCGCAAATGGTCGCCAATGCTGGAGAGCGGCGAAAAGCCGCCGCGCATGCTCTGCAACATGGATTCGGGCTTTCAGGCCGACTGGGCAGGTTGAGGTGAAGTAATGACCGTTGCGCGCAGCCTGTGGGGATACATCGAGCGGCGCGATCACCGTTTGATGCAGCGGATGAACCGCTGGCGGGCGCCGCGGTGGGTCCGCCTGTGGATGATTCTGGCCACGCGGATGGGAGATGGCTGGCTGTGGTACGGGCTTGGAGTTTTGCTGGTGCTCTTTGGCGGACCGCAACGCTATTCTGCGGTGGGCGCAGGAGGCTGCGCGGCGATCGGGAGCATTCTCGTTTTCATGGCGCTCAAGAGGCTCAGCCAACGCTCGCGACCCTGCCAATTGGAGCCGCATTGCTGGTCGAAGGTGCTGCCGCCCGACCGATTCTCGTTCCCTTCCGGTCACACCATGACAGCCTTTTCCATCGCCATCGTGGTCAGCTATTTTTATCCATCCCTCGAAGGGGCGCTCTTCTTTCTCGCGCTGAGCATTGCGGTATCCCGAATCGTGCTGGGAATGCACTTTCTTAGTGACGTGCTGGCGGGAATGGTCCTCGGCGTGGCCGTGGGGTGTGGCTCGATTACCGCATTCGCGTCCTCCGGACTATTGTAGGCGGCAGGGTCCGGGCAGTCTGGTCCGGCAAATGAAGACGAGCGCCCTATAGCGGCTTCGGGTGAGCGGCAAGCGCCTCGCGGAAGACGGCGAGATTGTTCTTGTCAACGATGGCGGTTCCGGTGTCCACCCAACCGGGCATGGACGGGGCGGGTGCGGTGCGCCAGTCCTTGAATTCGTGAACGGCATTGTGGTGCAGGTCGTCGACAAATTTCAAGCCGTAGTAGGCCATCACGTAAGGCTTCTGCACGATCGTCGCGTTAATCCAGCCCTTTTCAATCCCATCGAGCGTTTCCGGATCCTTGTCGAAGGAGACGATGGCGATTTTCCCGGTGAGATCTACGCGGTGCAGAGCGGCCGCGGCGCCAGCGCCTCCGGTGGCTTCTAGGCCAATAATGCCGTCAAGCTTCTGTTTCTTGGAAAGAAGCGCGGAGATGGCGTCGTAAGCGTTGCGGGAATCGCCCTTGTCGTCGATGGTCTGCGCGATCTTGATCCCGGGATACTTCTTCAGAGCATCATTCACACCGCGAACCCGTTCATCCAGGTTTAGCTGGCCGGGAATGGTGAGCAAGACGATTTGGCCCTGGCCTTTGAGGGTCTCCGCCATGCGTCTGCCACTTTCCTGGCCGGCGCGGAAATTGTCCGTGCCAACAAAGAGGACACGGTGCGAATCGGGGGCATCGGCGTCCACGCAAATCACCGGAATGCCCTGCAGGATGGCGGAATCAATGGGCGCCTTGAAAATCTCAGGGTTTGTGACCGAGACGAGAATTCCCGCCGGATTTTGCGCCACCGCTTTTTGAAAAGCGTCCAGCTCCTCCTTTGGTGAAAACGAAGCAGGCCCGTCCATCTCCGCTTTGACTCCCATCTGGGCAGCCGCGTCAGTCAAGCCCGCTTGAGCCTCCTGCCAATAAGGCAAATTAATGTTGGAAGCGATGAAAATGTAGCGCTCTTCCTTCTGATGATAGGGCTCCTGACATGCTGCAAGCGCGGTTACGAGAGCTACAATCAGAAATGCGGTTTGCTTGGGATGGAGTTTCATCGGAGTCTCCTTTGCGCGCATCTCCGGCAGGAACCGGAGGAGGTGGAACCGGACGAGACCCGGACTGCCTGGGGCAAGAGCCTACCACAACCCCAAATCGAAAGAGGAGCGCCCGGCGCCCGAGCCGGCAGCAAGGTTCGTCCTGGCGTGGATCGGTGTAATCGGCCGCTGCAATTCCGTTGGCGGATTCGTGTCGGAGCATCAATCGTCCACTGTAAGAAATGGCGCTTCTGTAGTCTCCTGAGAGTGATTTCCAACTGGAAGCTGGGGTGACGCGAGAGTTTCGATTCTGACCCGCACATGCAAAAGGCGCCAGTAACCCTTGCCAATTCGGCGAAGAATCGATTCCGGAAGCCGGACCTGGTATTTCTGATCCAGGTGTCCCGGCCGGGGCTGTGGAGCACCACAACTCTGTTCTACCTGATGCCGCTCGGGCACGCAGACGTATTACATTCGAAGGCGTTTTGGCTGGGGCTCGCCTACGTTCTTTTCCCGCTGGGTTTTCTGATTTACGGCGTGAACGATATCGTGGACGCGCAAGCCGACCGCTACAATCCCCGCAAGGGCACCTTTCTGTTTGGTTCGCTGGGAGCTTCTGAACAACTTGCCACCCTGCGATGGCAGATCGCCCTTGTGCAGATTCCATTTCTGGTGGCGTTCTTTTTTCTGGTCGGCCCACGGATTTTTTGGTGGTACGCCGTGTTGCTGCTCGCGGTGGGCCTTTACAACGCGCCTCGCTTTGGCTGGAAGAGCCAGCCGCCTTTCGACGTGCTCATTCAAGCGAGCTATCTGCTCGTGTTCGTCCTGAGCAGTTGGCTGAATGAGGCAGCCCAGCTTCCATGGCAGACTTTTTTGTTCGGCGCCATGTTCGCGATGCATTCGCACATCTTTGGGGAAGCGATGGACATTGAGCCGGATCGCATCAGCGGAAGGCGAACGACGGCAACACTGATTGGAGCCGTGCCCTCAAAATTCCTTATCGCGGGTTTCTTGTGCGTCGAGAGCGCGTTGGTCTACGGATTTTTCCGGGACGTGGTCATCGCCGGATTTTTAGGTGTGGGAGCTGCGTGGTTTCTCATGGATGCCTTGATCGTTTGGAAGAACCGCTCCTATAGCCCAGCGGAGATGCGTCTGTTCATGTGGGCGTGGAACGCAGTGGCGATCGTCGGCATGCTCTGGAACTGGACGAAGGGAAGCCTGACGCACTTGAGCCGCATCGCCGGACGGTGAGAAAGCACTGGAGACAGTCCGGTTGAGGGAGTGAATTGAGCCGCTGCACGCGCCACTCTTCTAATTGAGAATTCGGAGCGGTCACAGAAACGACGCGGGGGCGCAGCATGCCGGGCCCCACAAATGACAGCGCGAACTGAACCGCAACTAAGCCTTCTGGGCCTGGCGGCGAAGGAATGTGGGAACATCCAGGTCATCCGCCGGGACATCGTGGCTGACGTCGCGGATATTCTGTTGCACTTGGTGGACGACATTAGCGGGCGGTTGCTGCTCCGGGAATTCGCGGCCAGCTTTCCAAGTCTTCGGGAGGAAAGAGGGTTTCGGCTGGACCTGCTTCTTGTTGGCTTCCTTGAAGCCGGCGGCAATGACGGTGATTTTCACGGCGTCCTTCATGGAGTCGTCCATGACCGCCCCGAAAATGATGTTGGCATTTTCATGCGCGGCTTTCTGGATGACGGAAGAGGCTTCATGAACTTCGTGGAGCGTCAGGCTGGAGCTTCCGGAAATGTTGATGAGGATGCCCTGGGCACCCTGGATGGTGTTGTCCTCGAGCAACGGGCTGGAAATGGCGCGGTTGGCGGCATCAATGGCGCGGTTGGTGCCCGTGGCGATCGCGGTGCCCATGACGGCGTAACCCTGGCCATGCATGATGGCTTTCACGTCGGCAAAGTCGCGATTGATGATGCCGGGAACGGTGATGATGTCGGAAATTCCCTGAACGGCCTGGCGGAGAATGTCGTCGGCGATTCGGAAGGCGTCGAAGAAGCTGGTGCCGCGCTCTACGGTGTCCATGAGGCGCTCGTTGGGGATGACGATGACGGTGTCGACGGCGCCGATGAGCTCCTGCAAGGCCTGTTCGGCCTGGAACATGCGGCGCTTTCCTTCGAACGCGAAGGGCTTGGTCACCACGGCGACGCTCAAGGCGCCAAGTTCGCTCGCGAGCGAAGCAACCACGGGCGCCGCGCCGCTGCCCGTGCCTCCGCCGAGGCCGGCGGTGATGAAAATCATATCCGCGCCTTCCAGCGCTTCGATAATTTTTTCCGTGTCCTCGAGCGCGGCCTTGCGGCCGATCTCAGGATTTGCTCCCGCGCCAAGTCCTTTGGTCAGCTTCGCGCCAAGTTGCAGCTTGACCGGAGCCTGCGAGAGTTTCAGCGCCTGCAAGTCTGTGTTCGCGGTGATGAACTCGACGCCTTCGACCTTGGCGCGAATCATGCGGTTGACCGCGTTGCACCCGCCCCCGCCTACGCCGATAACCTTGATCTTCGCCGGCTGTAGCTCCTCGCTGAAGCTCATCCGGATTGCTGCTTCCTTCGATGTCATGCGTCCCTCAGCCTTCTCCAGTTTCGCATCGCTTCGCTCGGGCAGGGTTCACGAGGCGCCGGCGAACATGGCTTTCAATTTGGATACCAGGTTTCCCGCGCGCTGCGGCAAATTGCGCCGCGTCTTCGCGCCGTACATCACCAAACCAACAACGGTCGCATACTCTGGCTGGGCCACCTGTTCGGGCAGATCAGCCAATCCCTTCGGCTCCGCGACGCGTACCGGCAAGTGGAAGGATTGCTCGGCGAGCTCGATGAGCCCGTTGAGACGCGCGCCGCCGCCCGCAAGGACGAATCCCGCAGGGATTTGACGATCGAGCCCGGCGCGCTGCAGATCATCGCGAATCAGCGCCAGTAACTCCATCGCGCGCGGCTCGATGATGTCGGTCAGCATGCGGGCGAACACCGTTCGCGGGGGGCGATCGCCGACACTGGCAATTTCAATGGCGCGGTCTTCGTGGAGAAGCGATAGGGATGCGCAACCGTGGCGCCGCTTGATTTTTTCGGCGCCTGGAATCGGCGTGCGTAGACCCACGGCCAGGTCATTCGTGAAGTGGTCGCCGCCGACGGCCACCGCGCTGGTATGCCGGACAACGCCGCCACCATAGACAATCAATTCCGTTGTGCCCCCGCCAATATCGAGCAGGCAGCAACCGAGTTCCCGCTCGTCCTGGGTGAGGCTGGATTCAGCACAGGCGAGGGGCTCAAGAACGGTGTCGCTGATCAGGATTCCGGCGCGATTGGCAGCGGTGACGAGATTCTGCGTTGCGGCGATGGATGATGTGACGAGATGGACGTTTGCTTCCAGGCGCTGGCCGACCATGCCGGTGGCGTCGCGAATGCCGTCCTGGGCGTCGACCATGAATTCGTGCGGGAGAACGTGGAGGACTTCGCGGTCTTCCGGCAGCGTAATATTGCGAGCGGCATCGACCGCGCGGCGCACGTCGTCGCGCTCGATGTCACGGGGCCGATGTCCCAATGTGACGCCGCCGCGGCTGTTTACGCCGCGCACGTGGTTGCCGGCGACGCCGATCACCGCGGATTCCACGGGCACGCTGGCCACGCCCTCGGCCTCTTCCACGGCGCGGCGAATCGAGCTCACCGTGGAATCCAGATTGACAATGAGGCCCTTGCGGAGCCCTTTCGATTCCGCCGCACCCAGCGCCAGAAACTTCACCCGTTCTTCTTCGATTTCCCCTATCAGCGCGCACGTTTTCGTGCTGCCGATATCCAATCCGACGATGTACCGGTCTTTCTTCGACAAGCTCCTGCCCCCGCCTCTATCTAATTTGACTTCGCGGCCGTGGCGGTGTGCGCCCCGCACGAACTTGCATCGGGGTTCAACACCACCTGCCGTGAGAATTGCAAATCTATCGACTGGACGCACCCCGCCTTGGCCTGCCATTGCGCGAAATTATCGACGAGCATGCGGTACTTGCCGGCGAAATCGCCGGCGCCAAAATGAATCGTCACGGTCTGCGAATCGCTCGAGCCTGCGAGGCCGGTCATAACCACACGCAGGTTCTTGGCATTCGACAAATCGACTTCGCTCACGCGATCAGAGGAGCCGGAACGCACCAGGTCCGCGTCCTTCAGGAATTCCTCGTAGTTCTGCATGCGGCGTTCGCGCTCTTCGCGCGGCATATTTTCGGATAGGCCGGTGACGATCGGAAAACGCAAGTCCTCGCCTTCGGGACGATCCAGAATGACGCCGTGCGCATCGATGAGCGCCAGCTCGGTGCCATTCCGCAAAAATGCAATCGGCGTGCGCTCCGTCAATTCGACGCGAAGGCGATTCGGCAGAATGCGCTGCACGCTGGCAGACTCGACCCACGGAAGCTGTTCCAACTGGTCGCGCCGCGCGTTTAGTGAGGTCCGCAAGACGCTGCGGTTGCGGTCGCGCACGAACTGCTGGATCACGGCTTCTCGGCTGACAATGTGATTTCCGATCACTTCGATTTGGTCGGGTTTCAGCAGCAGCATCTGGGGCGAGTAAAGCAGAAATCTTGCGCCAAATATGGCGCCGGTGACGCCCGCCGCTGCCACGAGGGTCAGGACAAGCACGCGCCGATAAAAGTGCCATCCGCGCGCGCCGAACTTCTTGCGGCGAATTTCGAGCGGTTTTTGCCGGCGCAGATAACGTGGTTCTTCGTCCTTGAGCAGCTCGGGCCGATACGAATCGGCATCCGTTGCCACCGAACCGCCTCTGCGCATGGCCTTCACGCGTTCCAAACGACCACCTCGCTCTCGAGGGTCACCCCGAAGGCCTTCGCGACGCGGTCGCGCACATCGGCAATCAGCGCGAGCATCTCTCTTGCGGAAGCTTTGCCCGCATTCACGAAGAAATTGGCATGGCGATCGCTGACACGCGCGTCGCCAACGTTCAGACCTTTGAGCCCCAGCTCATCAATCATGCGTCCGGTGGAGGCTCCGGGCGGGTTCTTGAAGATACAGCCGGCGCTTTTCTGGCCGAGCGGCTGGCTGGAACGCCGTTTTTCGTTACAGATACGAATCCCTTGAAGAATTTCTTTGAACGGCTTGGAGGGAAGTTCCAGTTTCACTGCGAGCATCATATCATCAGGCGCAAAGGAAGTGTGCCGGTATTCGAAGGAAATTTGATCTCCCTTGAGCGTTTCTATCTTCCGGTCGGCCGCCCGGTACAGCTTTACTTCGCGGACGTAGCTGCCGATTTGCATGCCGTACGCGCCGGCGTTCATGCGTAGGGCGCCACCGACAGTGCCAGGGACGCCGATCAAACCTTCCATCCCGCCGAGATCGTTCTTGGCGCAGTAGGTGACGGTTCGGCCGAGGTCAGCAGCGGCATCGACCTCGGCAAAATTTCCTTTGAGGACGACCTCTGGCTCCGGCTTGACAAGCTGCAGCACCACCCAGGGCAACTCGCCGTCGCCAACGAGGAGATTTGAGCCGCCGCCAAGGAATTTGTGCGGAACACCGTTCGAATCGAGCAGATCCAGCAGTCCGGGAATGCCTTCGTGTTTCTTGATGCGCAGCAGATCGGTGGTGCCGCCGATGCCGAGCGAAGTCAGCTCGGCCAGGCTGACACCTCTTTCCAGCTTGACGCCGAGGTCGGGAATGGCGGCGATGATTTTGGGATCCTCAACGCGCATGGTGCGGCTCGTGCTCCGTTCCCAAGAGAACCATCAATTCGTTGCTGGCGCGGCTGATGTTGCCGGCGCCGATGGTCAAGATCGCGTCGCCAGGTCGCGCTTCTCGCAGCAAATGCTCGATCGCTTCCTGCATGGAGCGGAAATAGTGCGTGTTCTTGTGCCCCGCCTCTCCAATGTCTTTGGCGAGGGCTTCGCTGTTCACGCCGGGAACCGCGGCTTCGCTGGCCGCGTAAATATCGATCAGCGCCAGAATGTCCGCCTGGTTAAACGTGCTGCGGAAATCGTCCCAGAGGTGCTGGGTGCGGCTGAACCGGTGCGGCTGGAAGAGCACAAGCAGCCGGCTGAACTTGCAGACTCTCGCCGCCTCCAGCGTGGCGCGAATCTCGGCGGGATGATGGCCGTAATCATCAATCACGGTGATGTCGTTGACGACCCCCTTGATATCGAAGCGACGGCCAACACCGGCAAATTTGGCCAGACCTTCGCGAATCAGGTCGGACGGGACATTCAGATACAGCGCGACGGCTGCGGCAGCCGCGGCGTTGCGCACATTGTGAATGCCCGGCGGATGCGCGAGACGGAAGAGACCGAGATCCTCGCCCTTGTAGGTCAGGCGGAATTCGCTGCTGAGGCCTTCGAGTTTCACGTCGCTGACGACCAGGTCCGCCTGGCTCGAAGTGCCATAGGTGATGATGGGCCGCTTCACATTGGAGATGATGGCCTGGACGTTGGGCTCGTCGAGGCAAAGAATCGCGGCGCCGTAAAACGGCACACGATTCACGAACTGGGTGAAGGCTTCATGAATGTCTTCGAGAGAAGTGTACTGATCGAGGTGTTCGCGGTCGATGGTCGTGACGACGGCCACGACGGGCGCGAGCATCAGGAAGCTGCGATCGCTTTCGTCGGCTTCGACGACGAAGTATTCGCCTTTGCCGAGGCGCGCGGTCGTGCCGGCCTGATTCACCCTGCCGCCGACGACGAAGGTTGGATCAAGATGCGCGGCCGCCAGCACCGAGGCCACCATGGAAGTCGTGGTGGTCTTGCCATGAGCGCCGGCGACGGCGATTCCGTATTTCAGGCGCATCAGCTCCGCGAGCATTTCCGCGCGCGGGATCACGGGGATTTTTTGCTTGTGCGCCTCGACGACTTCGGGATTATCCGCCTTGATCGCCGAAGAGGTGACGACGACATGCGCGCCCCCGACGTTTGAGGCTTTGTGGCCTTCATGAATCATAGCGCCGAGATTCTGCAGGCGCTCGGTGATGTTCGAAAGTTTGGTGTCCGACCCGGAAACGGAGTAACCCAGCGTCAGCAGCACTTCGGCAATGCCGCTCATGCCGATGCCACCGATGCCCACCAGGTGAATGCGCTGAAAATTGCGAAATGAAACCATCATGGAATTGCCCTCTCGCTGTTTCCCTGCACGTTGGCAACCTCTTCGATCAGATTAGCGATGTCGCGGGCGGCGTGGGGGCGGGCAAGGCCGCGCGCGGCAGAGGATTGCCTTTCAATCTCCTGGGGCTGGTCGAGTAGAGAGAAAATCTCGTTGGTCAGCCGCTCGGCGGTGAGCTCGGGTTCCGGAATCAAGCGGCCTGCGCCCGCGCGCTTCATTTCCTGCGCATTGCGCAACTGATGGCTATCGGTGGCGGCGCCGAAGGGGACGAAGATCGCGGCGCGGCCCGCGGCTGCGATTTCCGCCGCGGTGACGGCTCCTGCCCGGCATACGATTAGATCTGCCCAGGCAAAGCGCTCCGCCATGTCTGTGAGGAAGGGCACAACCTCCGCGTTGATTTCGCGCCGCGCGTACGCGGTGCGTACGGCATTATAGTCGCGTTCGCCGGTCTGATGCACGATAGACAAGTCATTTTTTCGGGGCGCCAGGCGATCCATCGCGTCCACAAAAGCCCGATTGACGGGCAGCGCCCCCTGGCTGCCGCCGGTGATAAGCAAACGGAACGGCTTCTCCGGAACGCGCGGCGCGATGGCAAAGAATTCGGGGCGCACGGGACAACCCGTCACCACGGCTTTTTTTCCCCAGACGCGGGCAGAAATTTCATACCCGGCCGCAATGCGCTTGGAAATTCGCGCGAGAACTTTGTTGGTGAAACCCGGCTCGGCATTCGGCTCGAAGATGACGTTTGGCACGCGCGCCAGCCAAGTGGCCAGAAGCATCGGCCCTGCGGCGTAACCGCCCACCCCAAAGGCCGCCACGGGCTTGTGCTTCCGCAAAACGCGCCGGGCATCCAGCATCGCTGGCACGAGCATGGCTAGATTCTTCACCAGAGTCATGCCGCCCTTGCCCTTCAAACCCGCAACGCGCAGGGTCTCGAGCGGCAGCCCGGCTTGTGGCACCAGCTTCATTTCGATTCCGCGTTGGGTCCCTACCAGCACGACTTCTCTCTCTTGACCTCGTGACAACCATTCATGCGCAATCGCTAGCGCGGGAAAAACGTGTCCGCCAGTGCCACCGCCCGCGATGAGCAGCTTCACGTTTGAGGCCTGGGCGCAAGGACGCAGCATGCTGCGTCCCTACCACGTCGAAGCTGCGCGCAGGCTGTCATGGCTCCGACGCCTGCTGCGAAATGTTCAGCAACACGCCCGTGCCGAGGAGCATCACCAGCAAGCTAGATCCGCCATAGCTCACAAACGGGAGCGGAATTCCCTTCGTCGGCACCATGCCTAGCACGACGGCGAAATTGATGAGCGCCTGGCTGAGCACCATCGCGGTAATGCCGAGCGCCAGCAGGCGCCCGAACCCGTCTGGCGCAGCAAACGCGGCGCGCAAGCCGCGCCAGCCGTACGCCATGAACAATCCGATCACCAGAATAGCGCCGATGAATCCAAGCTCTTCGCAGATCACTGCATAAATGAAATCCGTGTGCGCTTCCGGCAGATAAAACAGTTTTTGTTTGCTCTCCATCAGGCCGACGCCGGTGAATCCTCCCGAGCCGACGGCGATCAATGACTGCAAGAGTTGAAAGCCGGCGCCCTGCGGGTCGGAGCCGGGATCGAGAAAGGCCATCAGCCGCGCTTGCCGATAGGAAACGTGTGTGATCAGCAGGTAGAGCGCGGGCAAAGAGGCCACAGTACCGACGACGATCCACTTCCACGACATGCCCGCGACAAAGAGAATCGCAGCGGCAACCAAAGCTATATCCATGGCCGTGCCGAGATCGGGCTGGAGCAGGATCAAACTCACGCACAGGAAAACGGGCCCCGTTGCGGGAAGAATCGTCCGCCGAAAGTCTTCTTTGGAGAATTCCATTCCCGGCTTATGGCGGCGCTTCAGATTGAGGAACCACGCCAGGTAAAGAATTACCGCCAGCTTTGCCAATTCAGAAGGTTGAATCCCTATGAAAGGTCCAAACTTGATCCAACGATGAGTGGCGTGCGACTTGTCCAGGAAAAGAGTCCCCACGAGCATGACGAGAATCACGCAGACGACCGTGCAGACGACAGCCGGCTCACGCAAGCGGCGGTAATCCGTGCGCATCAGCGCGAACATTCCGAAGAGGCCCAGGATCAGCCAGACCACCTGCCGCATCAAGAAAATATACGAGCGCCCGTACTCATGCTCCGCGGTGACCGCTGAGGCGCTGAAAATCATCACCGCACCCAAGAGGCAGAGCGCCAGCGTTACGCCAAACAGGCAGCGGTCAGTTTCGAGACGTCTCGGCACCTGTGCTCACCTTTTTCCGGGGGACGCACCGGCGGCTTGTTTTTCAAGCTGGCAGACCAATCCTTTGAAAACGCGCCCCCGGTGTTCATAATTTTGGAACTGGTCGAAACTTGCGCAAGCCGGGGCAAGCAGCACGATATCGCCCGGCTGGGCGGCGTGCGCGGCCGTCTCCACGGCGCGCTCAAGGGTCTCAGCGCGCTCAATGGCCACGCTGCCCGCAATTTGCTTCTCGATTTTTTCCGAGGCCGCGCCGATGAGCAACGCGAGGATCGCTTTCTCGCGCAGCGGCTTCTGCAGCACGGCGTAGTCGCTGCCTTTGTCCTTGCCGCCGAGGATAACGAGAATCCTGCCGGGGAATGCGTCGAGCGCCTTTAATGTGGCGTCCACATTGGTGGCTTTCGAATCGTTGTAGTAGCGCACGCCGCCAATTTCCGCTACGAACTCCAGGCGGTGCTCCACTCCCGCGAAGGAGCGCACTCCTTTGGCGATGGCCGGCCCTTGCGCACCGGCGAGCCGCGCTGCGCCAACAGCGGCCAGCACATTTTCGAGGTTGTGTGCCCCAGCCAGATGGATGTCCTCGAGTTTGAGAACGCTTTCCTCTTCACCATCTCGCCGGAAAATGATTTCTGCTCCGCGAACGAATGCTCCCCGGGCAACGCGTTGCTTCCGGCTGAACCAAAACACTCCCGGCCGAGAAGGCGCATGCGGCGTGGTTGCGGGATCGTCGGCGTTCAATACGGCAGAATCCTCTTCTGTCTGGTTTTCGAAAATGCGCGCTTTGGCGGCTCCGTACGCTTCCATGGTGTGGTGGCGGTCGAGATGGTCGGGAGTGAGATTAAGGAACACGCTGATGTTCGGGCGAAAGGTGTCGATTAATTCAAGCTGAAAACTACTGAGCTCGAGCACCGTGATGGTGTCGCTCTTCGATCCTTCCACGCACGCGATCAGCGGAGTTCCGATGTTTCCCGCAAGAATCGTCGAAAATCCCGCGGTCTTCAGAACATGTTCGACGAGCGCAGTGGTTGTAGTCTTGCCGTTCGAACCCGTAATTCCAACCAGCCGCCCCTTCAGGAACCGGTACGCCAGTTCGATCTCGCTCCAAATCGTAATGCTCCTCGCGCGGGCCGCCTGCAAGTGCGGCGCATCGGCGGGCACGCCGGGGCTGGGAATAATCAAATCCTGCTCGAGAAAGGTTTTTTCTTGATGGCCCCCAAGCTCGAATCGGACCCCGGCAGCACGAAGTTTGCCCACGGCTTCACCGATGTCAGCTTCCGCCCGGGAATCCGTCGCTGAAACGCTTGCACCACGCGCGGCGCAAAATTGCGCCGTGGCCAGACCGGTTCGCGCCAGTCCTACGACCAACACGCGCTTGCCTCGCAATTCAAATCCACCCGGCATCTTCTTCTCTATCTCCGTCTCTGTTCAAAAACTTCTACCTGAGCTTCAATGTCGTCAGCGCAAAAAGCGCGAAGACCAGCGCCGCAATCCAGAAGCGCACAATCACTTTCGATTCGCTCCAGCCACTCAATTCAAAATGATGGTGGATGGGCGCCATCCGGAAAATGCGCTTGCCGCGCAATTTGAACGAGCCAACCTGCAGGATCACCGAGAGCGCTTCCAGCACGAAAACCCCTCCGACGAAGAAGAGCAGAATTTCCTGCTTGATGATGACGGCGATAACGCCCAGCGTCCCTCCGAGCGACAACGAGCCAACATCGCCCATGAAGATTTCGGCGGGATGGGCGTTGTACCAGAGAAAGCCCAACGAGGCGCCGACTAGCGCACCGCAGAACACCGTGAGTTCGCCGACGCGGGGAATGTATTGAATATCGAGATACGTCGCCCATCGCGCGTTGCTGCTCACATAAGTCAGAACGGTCAAGGCGCCAGCGGCGATCACCGTGCAGCCAATGGCGAGTCCGTCCAGGCCATCGGTCAGGTTTACCGCATTAGAGGATCCAACGATTACCAGGGCAACGAAGACAAGGAACGGCACAAATGCCAGCGGCCAAAAATGCGGCGAATGAATCAGCGAGTGAATCACCAAATCCGGATGCACTTTTTTCAAGAACGGAATCATGAACTGTGTCGAGTACGCGCTGCGCGTCGCCAGGACGAGCAGCCCGATACCCACCGCGAGGCTGACGAGAAATTGAAAATAGATTTTCCTCTTCGCCGTCAGACCCAAATTTCGCTGCATGGACACTTTGGCGTAATCATCGACGAAGCCGATGGCCGCGAAAGCGAAAAGTGCGAAAAGGGAGATTATGATAAACGGATTTGTGAGGTCGGCCCAGAGAAGGGTCGGCACCGCCGTGGAAAGGACGATCAGGACGCCGCCCATTGTAGGCGTGCCGGCCTTTTTCTGATGCTCCTGCGGACCCTCTTTGCGGATATATTGCCCGATTTGAAGCTCGCGCAATTGCCGAATCAGCCCGGGCCCGAAGACGAGAGCGAGGAACATGGCCGTGAGGCTCGCGTAGACGGTGCGGACGGTGATGTAGCGAAAAACGTTCAGCGGGCTGAAGTAGTGCTGCAGCACATGGTAGAGGAGGTAGTAGAGCATGTCAGTGCCGTACCTCCTCGCGGGGGACTTCACCAGGCGCAGCATGCCGGGCGATCAACGCCTCGACGATGCGCTCCATCTTCACGCCCCGCGAGCCCTTCACCAGGAGCAAATCACCCGAGCTGATAAATCCTTGAAGAAAATTTGCCGCGCCCTCGGACGCTTCGAAGAACTTGGTTCGCTCTCTTGGCAGGCCCGCCGCCACGGCGCCTTCGACTAGCTGCGCCGCGTCGCCCGCGACGCCGATGATCCAATCGATCTTTCCTGTTTTGGCTGCGAATTGTCCCGCCTCGCGATGCAGTTCCGGCGAAGAAACGCCCAATTCGCGCATCTCGCCGGCGGCGAGGATGCGGCGGCGAAAGTTTGGCGTGGCAGCTAGCAATTCGGTCATGGCACGCAATGCTGCGGGGCTCGAATTGTAGCTATCGTTGATCAGCGCCGCTCCGTTAGAAAAGCGCAACAAGTCGCCGCGCATGGCGGGAGTTTGCAGCGACGGAAAAACGCTTTGCGCTTCCGCCACGCCGATGCCCCAGACGCTGGCCGCCGCCAGCGCCGCCAGCGCGTTCGAAATGGCATGGCGTCCGGGCACCGGTAACTCCAGCCGCACGCGCGCTTCCGGGCTGGCATAATCGAATGCCGAGCCGAGCGCTCCCCGGTCCTCGATCTGTTCCGCTGTGAAGAAGGCTGGCTTTTCGATCCCGTAGGTCAGGACGCGGCCCGGCGCATACGCTCCAAACGCCGCGACTCGCGAGTCGTCGGCGTTGAGCACCGCGGTCGATTCGCGGCCGTTCAACCCTTCAATCAACTCGCGCTTCGCCAGCGCAATCTCATCCACCGATCCAAAAAACTCCAGGTGCGCCGGCGCCACCCGCGTGACTACACCCACGTCCGGCTTGGCAATCGCGGCCAGCTCCTGCAGCTCGTGCCGCCGCGACATTCCCATTTCCAGCACCGCCGCGTCATGCGTTTCTTCCAATCGAAACAGCGTCAGCGGCAAGCCGTAGGCATTGTTGAAATTGCCCTCGGATTTCAGCACGCGCAATTTCGCGCCCAGCAGCGCCGCCAGGATTTCTTTCGTGGTTGTTTTCCCAACGCTCCCCGTGACGCCGGCAATTTTCTTTCCCCAGGCTGCGCGCACCGCGGTGGCCAGCTGATGGAGCGCGAGAAAGGTGTCGCCCACGACGAGGCAGCACTCCCGGAGTGCATCGGGAGAGTCCCGCGCTCGCGCCTCCGCCACAACTGCCGCCAGCGCTCCGCGCTGAAATACCTCACCCACATGATCGTGTCCATCGTGACGCGGACCGTGGATGGCGATGAACAGCTCTCCGGGACGTATCGTGCGAGAATCAATCGAGACGCCGGCCACCCGGGCCAGGGGGTCGAGCTTGGTCCCCAGCGAAGCCGCAATAGATTCAGCCACTTGTTTAAGCGTCCATCGCATAAGTTCCTCAAAGGGTTTGCCTTACGCAAACTTCCCACGCCTCGGTTCGTTTTCACCGTTTTGAGGGCTCCTCCTTGGCGAGTTGACTGCCGGCCCGCGCGCCCTCCTCAGAGCTACATAGAAAGCGCGTTAAGTGCCAAACCCGCGGCCGTCTTGCTGCTGGCCAAAACCTCGATCGCGGAGGGCGCGCCGGGCCACTTCGCGGTCGTCAAAGTCCAGCCGTCGATCCGCAAGAATCTGATAGTTTTCGTGGCCTTTCCCCGCTAACAGAACAATGTCTCCCGCGCGCGCTTCGTCCATCGCGAGGCCAATCGCCTTTTCGCGGTCCGGCTCGATCAGATATTTCCCCGCGGTTTTTTGCAGGCCAACGATAATGTCGCTGATGATTTTCAGCGGATCCTCACTCTTTGGATTGTCACTGGATAGGATAGTCAGGTCGCTCAAGCGCCCAGTGACTTCGCCCATGACTGGCCGTTTGGTGCGGTCCTTTTCTCCGCCGCAGCCGAACAGCGTGATGATGCGGCCTTTGGGATTCAACTCCCGCGCCGTTCGAATCAAGTTCTCGAGCGCGTCGTCCGTGTGCGCGTAATCAACGACAACGAAGAACGGCTGGCCGAGGTCGATGCGCTGAAAGCGCCCGGAGACGCTTTCCAGACTCGTAATTCCGGTTTCGATAGCTTCATTCGAAAGGCCGAGCGCCTGCGCCGCGCCAATGGCGGCGAGAATGTTGTACACGTTGATGCGGCCCACCAAGGAGGACATCACCTGCACTTTGCCGTTAGGCGTTTGTGCGGCGAATGTCAATCCGTTGAAGGTCAGTTGAAATTTCTTTGTCGTGATGTCCTGGTCGGATTCCAGGCCATACGTCACCGTTTTTTTGGCCAGGCCCAGAAGCCGTTTCCCATACTCATCATCGGAGTTGACTACCGCGATTTCCGGCACACCCCCTCCAGTGCCTTCGAACAGGCGCCTTTTCGCCGCAAAATAATCGTCAAACGTCTTGTGATAATCCATGTGCTCGCGCGTGAGGTTGGTGAAGACCGCCGCAGCAAAGTGGCAGCCCCACAACCGCTCCATCATCAGCGAGTGCGAACTGGCTTCCAGCACCGCATATTTTCCGCCTGCGTCGCGAATTTCGGCGAGAAATCCTTGCAGATCGAGGGATTCCGGCGTTGTGTTTGGCGCGGGATAATCGCCCAGCGGCGTATGATACGCAATCGTCCCGAAGAGGCCCGTCTTCGCTCCGGAAGCTTTTATGATTGCGTCAATCAGGGATGTGGTAGTCGTCTTCCCGTTCGTCCCGGTCACCGCCGTGAGCTGCAGAGCCTCTGCCGGATGCCCCAGGAAATTCGCCGCCGTCACCGCCAAGGCCTTGCGTGCTTCGCGCACCTGAATCCATGCCACGCTTTCCGGAATCGCCGGAGGTGCGGCGTCTTCGCTGACGATGGCCCCTGCGCCTCGCCCTACAGCGTCTCGAATGAACGCATTACCGTCCGCCTTCGCGCCGTGCAGCGCAAAGAAAAGCGCCCGCAGCTGCACCTTACGGGAGTCGCAGGCAACTTGTCGAATCTCCGTCTCCGCCGCCCCGGCAGGCACCCGTGCTTCGGTCTCTTTCAGGAGATCTCCCAGTTTCATTCGTCGATTTGAAACGCGGGGGGGCGAAGAATCCGTCTGGCGGGCTTCGGCGTGGTTCGTTGCAGTGATCTTTGTTTCTTCTTCCGTCTGGTTCAATCCAGTTTTCATCCTAATTCCTGTTTCCCCGCCGCGCCTTCGATTTCTTTGGCGGCGTTGTCCCGAATTGCACCGTGACCTTGGCGCCGCGTCTGACGCGGGCTTCCGCAGCTGGAGTCTGATTCGTAGCAAGACCGCTGCCAACCAGCACGGGGTCGAGTCCCAGCCGCACGGAGAGTTCGGTCACATCGCGCATCGTCTTGCCGCTGAAATCGGGCACCGAGATGTCGCCGCCTTCATCGACGGCCACGGTCACAACCTGCATCTTTGCGGCCGGATGGGAGGGTGTATTGGTCTTCACAGGTTGAGATGCGGCAGGCAACTGGTCGGGCTGTCCAGAGAAATCCACCGGAGCAAAATCTTCGAGGGCCTCCCCCTCGGCCCCGTTCTGTCTCTTGTACGAAGCCTGCATCAGTTTCGGGCTCAGCGGAACGTCCCGAGGAACATCGAGATACGCCAGGACTTGCTCGGCAATCCGCTTGAATACCGGCGCAGCTACTTGTCCGCCCTCATGCAAGCCAACCGGCGAATCGAGAGACACTAGGATGGTCACCGCTGGATTGCTGATCGGCGCAAATCCGGTGAACGATGCAACCAACTGTGTCGGTGAATAGCGCCCCGTCGCCGGATCGATCTTTTGTGCCGACCCGGTTTTCCCCGCCGCGGTCCAGCCGTCCAAATGCGCCAGCTTTCCTGTGCCAGTGAGGACCACCCCTTCCATCAGCCGCCGCATCGTGGCAGCCGTCTCCGGACGGATGGCGCGCCTGGGTTCTGCCGGCAACAGTGGCCCCTGAGCGGGCAACGACTGTTCGCCGCGCCGTAGCTCCACCACAACGTGCGGTTTGTAAAGCAAACCGCCATTCGCAATCGCCGAGACCGCAGTGATGAGCTGGATCGGCGTTACGCCAACTTCCTGCCCCATCGAGATCGAGCCGATGGATATCGGCGTCCAGTTCTCGAGCCGGCGAAGCAATCCTCGGCTCTCTCCGGGCATGTCCACCCCTGTCGGCACACCAAAACCGAACGCGCGGATGTAGTCGTAGAATTTTGGCGCACCCAGCCGCAAGGCGATCTTGATGGCGCCAACGTCACTAGATTGCGCCAGTATGTCCGCTACGTCCAGCAATCCAAAAGGCTTATGGTCGCGGATGCGGTGTCCCGCCACGTACACGGCGCCGTTCTCGCAATCAAATATTTCGCCGGGCCGCGTGATCCCTTGATCGAAGGCCGCCGCCAGCGTGATCAGCTTGAACGTTGAACCCGGCTCGTAGAGCGCAGTGACGGCGCGATTCATTCGCGCTTCCGCTGGCACCGCGGTAGCTGAATTAGGATTGAACTTCGGCCAATTCGCCAGCGCCAGAATCTCCCCCGTGCTGGGATTCATCACAATCACACTTCCCGCGAGAGCATGCGTCTTGGTCATCGCCGCCGCCAGTTCGCGCTCGGCGATGTACTGAATTTTTTCGTCCAGGGTAAGGACCACGCTGGCGCCGCGCTCTCGCTGCGCCTCGCCGCCGTCAAACCAGCGCTGCCGCGCATCCGCCATCACCACGATCTTTTCGCTCTTGCCCCGGATCTGGCCGTCCAGCTCGTGCTCGATGCCCCCGAGCCCCTTCTCGTCGACATCGACAAAGCCAAGTACGTGCGCCGCAAGGTCGCGCTTCGGATAGAAACGCTGGTTTTCTTTCTGGAAATAGACGCCCTTCAGGTTCAGCGCCGCAATCGCTTCCGCTTTTTCCGGCGGGAGCTTTCGCATGACCCAAACGAACGAACGTGAGGATTCAAAGCGCGCTTCAAGCGCCTCCGGCGGAATATTCAGCACGCTCGAAAGCAGCCGCGCGGCAAGATGCTCATCCGCGAGCTCCGCAGGTACGGCAAAAGCGGAGTCCACTGGAATGCTCATCGCCAGCGGGCGCATGTTCCGGTCATAGATGGCGCCCCGCTCCGGCGTGATCTCGATGGTGCGCTGCTGCTGGCGCTGCGCGCGCGCCAGATACTCGCTGTGCTGGAAAAGTTGGAGATAGCCTAGGCGCGCGAATACTGCGGCCATCCAAAAGAGCGCCACGCCGGCAATGATCAGCAAGCGGACGTTGGCGCGGTCTTGTTGCATGGCAAGTTCAGGTCGGCAAACGCTCCGGTCGGGAATTCAAAGAATTTCGTGAATCTTCTGGGATGGAAGCCGGCGGCATGAACACGGAGTCAGGGCGCGCGGTTCGATCGGACGTAGCGCGCGGCGGCCACTTGGGCGCCGTCTGGAGCATCGTATTCGTGCACCTGTGCCGGCAGGGGTTCGGTCAAACCGAGCTGGCGCCGCGCAATCACGTCAATGCGCATCGGGTTGCGAAGTCCCGCGATTTCCAGCTTGAGCTCGGAATTCAGCGATGCCGCTTGCATCTGCTTGGCCTTCAGGTCTTCAAGCTGGAAGCTCAAGTCGATGCAACGGAAGTGCTGGTAGATGTACAGCATGAAAAACGCCGCCACCACGCCGCCGACCGCCACCGTCCGGTACAGCTTGCGCATCTTTGCGGGCTCGACGTTTCGCACTAGCCGCGAATTATCGATCCTCTTTACGGTGTGAAACTCCCTCGTCGCCGCCTTCTTCTTTGGCCGCTTCATGACCGCACTCTTTCTGCGCACCGCAATTTCGCGCTTCGCGAACGCGGATTCGCCGCCTTCTCTTCCTCGGTCGGCTGGATAACGTGTCGGGTGAGCACCTGGAGCGCCCCTTGCCGCTCTTCCTCTTGAAACGCGCGCTTCACCATGCGGTCTTCGCGGGAATGGTAGCTAAGCACCACCCAGCGACCGCCCGAATTCAAAGTAGCAGGGGTCCGTGAAAGAAACTGCCCGAGTTCCTCCATCTCTCGATTCACCGCTATCCGCAGCGCCAGAAACGTTTTTGTCGCGGGATGCAGTCTCTGCCTTCCCCATTGCTTACGGGCCCCTGCCACAACCGTTGCCAGGTGCGCGGTGTCCCTCAGCGGCCGCGCTCTCACGATCGCCCTGGCGATCCTTCTCGAATCGTGCTCATCCGCCTCGCGGTAGAGCAAATCGGCCAGCTCTCTCTCCGGCCATCGATTCACAATCTCTTCGGCGGTCAGCTCACCGCCTTCCGCATCCATGCGCATGTCCAGCGGCCCCGCCTCGCGGAACGAAAAGCCGCGCTCCTGCTGGTCTAGCTGCATGCTAGAAACTCCCAAGTCGGCCAAGACCCCGTCCACCGGCAGAATCCCCAACTCTTGTGCGGCCTCCGGAATCCTTGAGAACGTCGACTGCACCAGGGTCACTTTCGCCCCAAAGATCTTCAGCCGCTCCCGCGCCAGCTCCAGCGCCTGTGCGTCCCGGTCCACGCTGATCAGCCGACCAGAGGTCAATCTCTCGGCGATCGCTGCTGAGTGCCCGCCCGCTCCGAGTGTTGCGTCGATGTACGTTCCGTCCGGCTTTATGCGCAGCCATTCGAGCACCTCGTCCAGCAGCACCGGCGTATGCGCCGCACTCAATCTCTTAAGCCTTCTCGAACACCTTTTGTCCTTTACTTCCTTAAATTCCTAGATCTTCAAGAGCCTTGTCGTCTTCTTCCGTATACGGTGCGTTCTTCAAGTCGTCGAGCACGCGCGTGTGGTTCATGACCTCCAGATAATCGAGGTTACCGAACACGTCTACTTCACCCTTCATCTGTGCCGATTCGCGCAGCACCGCGGGCACGAGAACCCTGCCTTGGCCGTCCAATTCCACTGTCTGCCCAAAGTAGCTCGTCCGCATCAAGAACTTCCTCTTGGCGCGGTTCTGCGAAGACACTCTTGCGAGCTTGTCTTCAATCTCGGACCACACCTTCATGGGATAAATTCGCGCTGACTCGCCCGTGGTGCTGCTTATGTAGAATTGGCTCCCATACTCCTTCAGCGCGTCCAGAAACACAGCCGGTATCTTCAGACGGCCCTTCTCGTCGACCTTCGCCGGACAGTTTCCCCGTAGCTTCATGAACCCTGCTGAGTGAGTGGTTTTGGAAGCCCCAGATGCCTACGTTCACGATTGCCCTCGAGAACGCCCCGCTTTGCTCTACTGGCGCCTACTCTGTTCTACTATTGCCCACTTCATCCCACTTTTCGCCACATCATAGGCTGGATTTCGCAGTTGTCAAGAGGAAACATGCAGTTTTCTAAAAATAGTTGTGGAATTTATGAAGGCCGTGAAGCGAAAGATTTCACTACGACAGGTTGTACACGAAATTGACCAAAGGGCCAATAGATTGTGCTGCGGTTCTTACCGTTTTGCAACCGAGCCCGCCTTAGTCGGAACACTCTGAAATGTTGCCGGAATGGACCTTTCCCGCCTCAGCGATCTTGGGACCAATGAAAGCGCGCCCCGCCGGAAAACAAAATCGGCGTGCCGATTTGGGGCACCGGCGTGGTCTGCACCGTGTACTGCCGGTTGAACGCGTTTTCCAGGTTTAGAAACGCTCTCCAGCGCTTACCCATCGCGCGGGACATCTCCATGCTCAGCACAAAATAACTGCCCAGCTTGAACTGGTTCAGGCTGTCATCAAATCGGTGGCTTTCATAGCGCCCCTCCAGTCCCGCATTCACCCATTTCGGGTGCGAATAGGAGATCAGGACGCTCGTTCGATGCTTCGGCACCTGCGGCAGGAAATTCCCTACAATCGCCGGATTCGCAGCAAAGCTTCCCACGACCGCCTGGTTGAACAAATAGCTCGCCTGCAGAATCCACCGCGTCTCCAGCCGGTAATCGACCTCCGCGTCTGCTCCTTTCACGTTTGCATATCCGAGGTTTTGCCGCTGCTGCGTAATCAAAGCTGGCGTCGTGCTGATGGTTACATTGGAGACGGCGCTGTCCAATCTGTCCGCAAAGAGCGTCGCCCGCCAAAAAAGTTTTGGTGTGACTTGCTGGTTCACGCCGAATTCATATCCGTTCACGTGCTCCGGGCCCAACCCGGAGTTGGCGTTGGTGACCACATTGCCCACGCGGAATGAGCGGTACAGCTCATCGAGCGTCGGCGCGCGAAATCCTTGATAAAACGCGGCACGCAAGCTGAGGGTGCGGGTGGCGCGAAAAACCAGCCCGGCACGCCCCGTCACCGTGGTCTTCGACGTTTCAGGAAATTTCGTTACAGTGGTTACGTTTGTGGCCAGCACCGTCTGGCTCTGCGACGCGTCGTAATTCTTCCAGTAGTCCACGCGTGCCCCGAAAATCACGTTGAGCCGGCGGAGCGGCGTCCAGAAATCCTGAAAGAAGGCTCCCGCAAGCGCTTGCTCGCCGGGAATCCGCCGGAATGTGGTGTTCACGCCCGCCGCCGAGAACACGCTCTCCTGATCCCTTGCGTACGTCCACCGGCCATCTCCGCCGATGGCAAGCAATTGCGAACCCGGCAGCAGCCGCGACCACAGTGCGTTGCCTCCATAACCGTATGAAGGCTCAAATTGCAACAGCGAGAGCGTCTCCGACTGCCGGTTTGCCGCAATCGCGCTGAAGCTGCTGCGAAACCTTTGATCGAATGAAAAGAAGTTAGCCTGCCAGTTGTTGCCATCATCGCTGTGCGAACACAGACCCGCTTGCACCAGCCCTTCGCGCGTTGCGTTCTCTTGCACGCGCGTGCCATTGCCCCGGACTTCATTGAAGAAGCGCCCGCCGAGAAAAATCAATGTGCTGGATGAAAGCTGGCCGTCCACGCGGCCGTTGAGCGTCTCGTGTTGTGAGGTGGCATTTATGTCCACGGGACCTCGGAAAGGCTCTGGAACCAGCGTGTAACCATCCGTGCGAAACGCGCTTCCGCCAAAGCTGTAGGAAATCGGCCCGCGCCGGTCGCCGGTGAAAAAATCAAGGTCTCCTGTCCCGCGCATGCCCCACAGGCCCTCGACATCAAAAGTGGGGCCTGCTGGCCTCCGCGTCGTGATGTCAATCACGCCCGCCATCGCCGAGCTCCCATAAAGCGACGATACGCCGCCTTCATCCACTTCAATCCTTTCAATCTGGAGTTTTGGGAGCTTTGACCAGTACACCCAGCTTCCCACGGGATCGTTGAATGGAACGCCGTCGAGCAGCACCAGCGTCCGGCTCACGCCGCTCGCTCCGATCCCCCGCAGCGACACTCCCTGTGTTGTTGGTTGTGAGACGAGACTGCTGCTGCGCCGGAACAGGCTGAAGCTCGGCACCTGTTTCAGAATGTCATCGACCGTCAGCGCCGCCGACCGCGCCAAGTCTTCCCTCGAGAGCACGGTGATCTTCGCCGGCAAATCGCCGAGTCGTTCCGCCGAGCGCGTCTCTGACACGACAACTCTCTCGTTCACCGGGAGAATTTCCAGGATTATGGCGACCGAGACCCTTGCACTCTCCGGCGTAAGGACCGCTTCCTTGTTCGCAGTTCTAAACCCGGGCGCTTCCACCGTGAGCGTGTAATGCCCAACGGGCAGGCCAATGAATTGGAACTTCCCTTCTCGAATCGTTTCTGGCCTTCGCTCTAACTGGAGTGCTCCGTCTTGGACTTCGCCGGCCCGGAGTGTGACCTTGGCTCCCGCAACACTCTGTCCGTCGGCCGACTGCACCGTGCCTTCGATTCGGCCCGGCTTTTCGCTGCCTGCTGGTGGGCTCGGCTCCTGGTCAACAAACCGCATCGCAACCACATCCCGCTTCGCGCTTTCATACCCTTGATGCGGTCGCGCGGATCCCGCCGCATCCAGGCCAATGTTCATCAACGCGGCTATGCAAACCGCGCATAAAACAGTCTGCGAAATTCTTCTGCACCCCACCGCGAGTCCACCCCGAGGCAGTATAGCCGAAACGCGCCAGCTGTCTGTCAGCCCTCTGAAAATGCAATGGTCAACGGCCCAGCTCGAAGATTCCTCATAAATCGTAGCGCGAATTCAAAGGAAACATCCGCGAACGCTGCTTGCCTCTATCGCTCCAACCCCGCCTGAGGCTCCGCCGCTGGCCGCGTCTGGCGCAGCCGCATTACGACTCGGAACAAAAATACGAGGCTCCCAAGTAAGACGAAAATCCCAAACACCGTGAGCGTTTTCGGCGCTCCGACATGTCTCGCCACGCCGCCCGCAATCAGTGATCCCACCGGCTGGATGCCCATAAACATCGTGGCGTACACCGCCATCACGCGCCCGCGCAACTCATCCGGCACGCGGTTCTGGATAAGCGTATTCGTCGCCGCCATCTGTGAAGTTGCCGCGAAGCCCACGATCAGCAGCACCATCGACGACAGCCAGAACGTCCGCGATTGCGAGAACACCACCAGGCATACGGCGCACGTTGTGGAAGTCACCGCAATCCAGCGCGCAAGTCCCTTGTAATTCGTCCGCGCCGCAAAGTGCAACGCTCCCAGCACAGCGCCCACGCCCGCCGAACTCATCAACAGTCCAAATCCCCGCGCCCCGCTGTTCAATATATCCTTCGCAAAAACCGGCAGGAACACGGAGTACTGCAATCCGAACAAGCTCAGGACGCTCAGGAGAAGCAGCGCCGAGCGAACCGGCCGGTCGCTCATCGAGAAGCGAAATCCTTGGAGGAAATTTTGGAAGGGCGAGTCATCATGCGGCTTTGCCTCCATCTTTGGGATGCGCATCGCCAGCAGCGCGCCAATGACCGCAAGGAAGCTCACTCCGTTCAAGAAAAAGCACCACCCTTCGTGAATCCAGGCAATCGCGAACCCCGCGATTGCCGGTCCAACAACCCGCGCCCCGTTGAAAATCGACGAATTCAGCGCAATCGCGTTTGGCAAATCTTCTTTGCCGACCATCTGCACCAGAAACGCCTGACGGATGGGGACGTCGAAGGCATTCACGATCCCCACCAGAAACGCGATGAGGATGAGTTCCCAAACCGTGATGATTTTTGCCAGCGTAAGCCCGGCCAGAGTGAAGGCCAGGATCATCGACGCCGTCTGCGTCCAGATCACGCCTCGGTGGCGGTTGTAACGGTCCCCCACATACCCGCCGAGCGAGGCGAGAAAGAGAATCGGAATTTGGTTGGCGAATCCGAAAACCCCGAGCAGCGCTGCCGAACCCGTCAGCTTGTACACCAGCCAGAGCTGTGCGGTGGATTGCATCCACGTGCCGATGAGCGAAACAAGTTGCCCCGCGATGAACAGCTGAAAATTTCGATGTTGCAGGGCGCGAAAGCGTGTGGACCAGGCCGGGATGGCTTCCTCCCCTTGTTGGATGCAAGAAGCGTGAACCAGTCACCATGCCGCCTCGCTTATGTCTTTGTCAATGCAGGCGAGAATCTCGATGCAGTCCAATTTGCGCGGAGGGGCCTGCTGAGGAAACCCACAGTAGGAAGCAAGCCGCCAAACTATTGAAACTGAAAACGCGGCGCGAGAGACGATTCGCAGCTCGAAAAGAATGCGGAGTCCCGAAAAACGTCTCGGCGAACTTGACGAGGAATCTGTACTGAGAACTAAGAACTAGCAACTGAAAAACTCTCTCATTCGTTCGGTGGGTCGGGCGCGCCGCCCACGTGCAGGTGGCTCAAGTCGTGGAGCATCGCTTTGTCTTCTTCGCTCATGCCGCGTGTAAAATTCGGATCGTTCAGCCGTTGGATGCGTGCCGACTCTGGCATGTTCTGTAGCACCCTCAGTCTTTGCTGAATTGCCTGCCTTCGATCTGGCGGCATCTGTTGCCATCTCGGCAGCACGTCGTTGCGGACATGTTGCCGCTGCTCCGGCGTCATCTTCTGCCAGACTTGCGCGCGTTCCCGCATCTCCTGTTGCTGCTGCGGCGGTAGCTGCCGGAACCGTCTGTCGTTCTGCAGGATTCGCTGGCGCTCTTCAGGAGTGAACTGCGGCGGTCGATTCGCGCCCTGCGCAGATTGCCTGGTGCCGTTTTGCGGCGCGTTCCCGGCACCGGGGCCGCGCTCGGGAGCTGGATTCATTCTCGCGGCCGACCGCTCCGGCGGTCTCTGTTGCCGCCGCTCGTCGCGGCGCTCTTGGCGCCGTTCCTGTGGACGCTGCTGCTGCTTTTGCTGGGCTTTCGGTGGCCTGTCGTTCTCATGCGGCCGCTGCGCCGCGCAAGGAATCGCAAGTCCCGCAAAAAGCAGCGGAATCAGCAGCCATCTTTCGATTTGGACCGGGCGCTTCATTTGCTTACATGCTCTGATCTGTATCTTCCGTTTGCACCTGCGACGGCAAATCCGTCAGCGGCTCGAAGCTCGAGATGACGTCGTAATTCTCCAGCACCGGAAGATCCTGTTGAATCTGCGGATCGTCGGTATCGGCAAGATTCATGATCGCTGGCCGCGATGCAATCCACGCCGTCGCCGCAATCAGCATCGACGCCGCCAAAGCCACGCGCGGCGATACCGCCAGCCACGCCCACCAGCTCTGCTTCACCGGCTCCGCCGCCACTCGCGCGCGCACCCGCGCGTCAAACGCCGCCGACGGCTCGATCTGCGGCAGTTCATCCAGCAATTCCGTCACCGCGCGAAACTCGTTCACGCGTAGCCGACACGCGGGGCACGCCGCCAGGTGCTTCTCCACCTGCGCGCGCTCGTTCTCTTTCATGCGTCCGTCCACGTACGGGACAATTCGATTTTCCATCCGCGTACAGCTCATAACTGCCTTCCTTTTCTTCTACCCTTGGCCTTGTTGTTTCGACTGCTCCGCCACGAGGGGGGCGAGTTCCACTCGCAGCGTTTCGTATGCCCGGAACAACAGCGATTTCAACGCGCTGTCCGAACATTCCAGAATCTTCGCGATCTCGTTGTAGTCCAGCTCCTGGTACTTGTGCAGCAGCACTGCCGCTCGCTGTTTCTCCGGAAGCTTGTCCACCGCGTGCCGGATCATCTTGCGCCGCACTTCCTCGACCAGGTGCTGCTCGATGTTCGCGTGTTTCTCGGCCACATCCACTGCCCGTTCATCGCCGTCTTCGGCATCCGTCGTCACCGGCGCATCCAGTGAGATTTCCATCCTCTGGTATCGGTTGTCCCGGACCGAGTTCAATGCCAAATTCGTCGCAATCCGGAACAGCCAGGTCGTGAACTTTGCGCTCGGCACATAATCTTTTCGCGCGCGATACACCCGCAAAAACACCTCTTGCGCCAGGTCTTCCGCCTGTTCCCGGTTCCGCACCATCCGGTACAAGAAGTTAACCAAAGGTGTCCTGTAGCGCTGGAGCAGAAGCGCGAACGACTGCTCATCGCCCGCCTTCACGTCCAGCATCAGTTGGACGTCGGACCTGGCCATAGCCGACACACTGTATCAAACACCTGCAAACTCAGAAAGTTGCAAATGACGGGGGTTGCGAAGGCGAATCTAAGGCGAAACTAAACGTGGAATATCCTCTGCATTATCAACAAACTCGCTACACCGGCAAACACCAGCAGCGCCAGCCGCCAGTTCGGCTCCCGGTTCACTTCCGGCAGCAAATCCGTCGCAGCCACGTACAACGTGACGCCTCCCGAAAGCGGCAGCGCGTACTTCAATTGCCCCTGCAACAAGCTCGTCAGCAGTACGCCAGCCAGCGTCGCTACCCCTAATAACCCGGCCGCCCCAATTGCGTTGCGGCGTCCCTGCCCGCTCGCCAGCACCACCGTCGCCACCGTGAATCCCTCCGGCAACTTGTGCAGGAATACCGCGACGAACATCACCACGCCAAGCCACGTCGAAACCAGGAACCCCGACGCAATAGCCACCCCGTCGAAAAACGTGTGAATCGTCAACCCCACCAGCACGCTCGTCCGCGCGTGCTGATGACTCATCTCCTCGTGATGCGTCTCCTCGCCGAAATGAAAATGCGGCGCCAGCGTGTGCTCGAAAAGATGAACGAGGAAATATCCGATCAACACAAAGAGCAGCGCGCCTTCGCCGCCCAGATGCACCGACTCCGGGATCACTTCGACGAAGGCCACCGCCAGCATGTACCCGGCGCCCAGCGCGAGAAAATACTGTAGGAATTGCCGCGGCCAATCCCGCCGCACCACGAAGTATCCGCCTATCAGATTCCCCGCCGCCGCAACGAGCCCAAGCCCCGCCGCCAGCGCCACTCGAGTTGCCAGGTCATGCGTCATAGCCGGTAGCACACGCCTCTTCCTTTACTTCCTTACTTCGTCTCTTCATCCCGAATGCCTAAACAAAATCACATCCCCTTCCTGCACGATGTACTCTTTCCCTTCCAGCCTCACCTGCGCCTTCTCCCGCGCGGCCGCCAAGCTCCCCGCCGCCAGCAGATCGTTCCACTTCACGACTTCCGCCCGAATGAATCCCTTCTCGATGTCGCTATGAATCGCCCCCGCCGCTTTCACTGCCGTCTCTCCCTTTCGAATCGTCCACGCCCGCACTTCCGGCTCCCCGGCGGTAAAAAACTGAATCAGTCCCATCAAGTCATACGTCGCGCGAATCAACCGGTTCAGTCCAGGCTCTTTCAATCCATAAGAGGCCAACAGTTCCATCGCTTCCTTCTCCTCCACCTCTGCAAGCTCCGCTTCCAGCCGCCCGCAAACCGCGATAACTCCCGTATTCGGTCTCCCTCGCAGAGCGCCCAGCTTGTGCCGGTCCACCGCCGTCGCCATCTCCGCCGCCTCGTTGTCGCCGAGATTCAACACATAGAGCATCGGCCGCTGCGACAAAAACAAAAATCCGCCGGTCGATTTTCTTTCTTCCGCCGTCAGTTCCAACTCTCGCAGCGGTTTTTCCGCTTCCAAGTGTGCTTTGCACTTCTCCAAAACGTTTTTTTCGGTCTCCAGCCCCGGCTCTTTCTTTTTCTTCAAGTCCTTTTCGAGCCGCTCCAGCCTTCGGATAATCTGGTCGTGGTCCGCCAGGATCAACTCCAGCTCAAGGTTCGTCGCATCGCGCAGCGGGTCGATGCTCCCCGCCGCATGCGGCACCGACGGGTCGTCAAATACGCGAATCACGTGCGCGATCGTATCCACCTCGCGCAGCGGCGCCAGTGCGTCGCGGTTGCGTTCCTTCTGCATCCCGCCAACGTCCACATACTGTACCGTCGCATACGTAATTTTCTTCGGGTTATAGAGCTTGGCCAGTTCCACCAGCCGTGGCTCCGGCACTTTCGCCACGCCCACGTGCGTCCCCTGGCCGCCTTTCGACGCGTCAACGTGCGCTTTCGTCAGAATCCGGAACAGCGTCGTCTTTCCAACCTGTGGCAGTCCAATAATTCCCGTCTGCATAAACGCGTAATACTAGCACACGCCCAGACGCTCACTGCCGAGCACCACCCTATGCCGGTAGTTCAGACCCACGTTTTCTCTCGCAATCAAAAAAGTGGCCGCACGAAATCCCTTGTAGGGGCGCAGCATGCTGCGCCCCAAACGCCCAGACGCTGGCCTCGAAGAAAAAGAGCGGCCCGGGCACTCCGCGAACCGCTCCCCCATCTTCTCTTGATGTTTCCGTTGATCTCTTATTTCCCGCCTCCCAGCAGTTTCTTCCACCGCTCCCACGCTTCGCTGCGCGCCTTCTTGTTGGCATCATTCGCGTCAGGCGCTTCCCCCGCCCGCATGAATCCATGGGCTGCGCCGTCGTAGCTCACCGGATCGTAAGTCTTACCCGCAGCCTTCATTGCCGTAACGGTATCGGGAATCGTGGCCCCGATCCGCGCGTCGTTCCCGCCGTAAAACCCATACACCGGCGCCTTGATGCGCGCCATCGCGTCCTTGTCCGGTGGGGGGCCATAGAAAACGAACGCTCCCAATAAGTCGCCGCGATTCGTCGCGAACCGGAACGTCTGCCCTCCGCCCCAGCAGAAGCCTCCCACAAACAGTTTCCCGTTCGACGCCGGCAGCTTCAGCGCATAGTCGGCAGCCGCGTTCAAATCCGCCGTCACTTGGTCCGGATTCAGATGGCTCACTGCCTCATTGGTCTTGCCTTGCTCAAAACTTGAGCTGCGTCCGCTGTTCGGTCCCATCCCCGAGAGCAGATCGGGCGCAATCGCGATATACCCTGCTTCCGCCACCTGGTCAGCCAGGTCTTGCACCCAGTCCGTCATCCCAAAAATCTCGTGAATGACCAGCACCACCGGCCTTTTGTCCTTCGCCTCCGGATAGACCACAAAGCTTTCCACGGCGCGCCCATCGTGTTTCACCGTGACCCACTCGCTGTGCCGCGGCGATTTTGCCAGCCGTTCTTTCGCCCAGTCCTGCGCTGCTGCCGCTTGCGCGCAGAAAAGTATCACCAATCCAAGAACAATTCGTTTCATGTCAGTTCCCCCAGAATCGCCGGCAGTCGCCTGCGCCCCGCTTATGTCCGCCCCGGCGCAAATCGGCCCGATGATATAAGCCCTGTGGCCACCGCGCAAGGCCCCTTCACGACCCGGCAGCGCCGCCTTTCTCCTAACACTTCCCGCAACTGTTCCGTCCAAACACCTGTTAATCTCTCTTGCCAGCCCAGTTCAGGAGCACCGGCGTGTCCACGGAATACCGTTTGCCGCCCTTCGACCTGCAAGCCGCAATGAAACACCTCGCCGCGAAGGATGAGCAGCTCGTCCCACTCATCAAAGAGACTTTGCCGTTTCGCATTGAAAACGACCCGTTCCAGAGCCCTTACGAAACCCTTCTCGAAGCCATCGCCTACCAATCCATCTCCGGCAAAGCTGCTGCCACAATCTTTGGCCGCGTCAAGGCACTCAGCTCCACCGGCCGTGCCCCTTCCCCCCAGGAAATGCTCAAGCTCCGCAGGCCTGTCCTCCGCAAAGCCGGTCTGTCCGGAGCAAAGATCCTCGCCATGAAAGACCTCGCCGCCAAGACGATCTCAGGCGTTGTCCCCTCCCTTGAGGAAGCCCACAAACTGTCCGACGACGAGCTCGTCGAACGGCTTGTCTCCGTTCGCGGCATTGGCGCCTGGACGGTCGAAATGTTCTTGATTTTCCGCCTCGGCCGCCCCGATGTTCTTCCCATCCACGACCTCGGCGTAAGGAAAGGATGGTCCATCACCTACGGCAAGAAGCACATGCCCAAGCCGAAGGAACTCCTCGCCTTTGGCGAGCGCTGGCGCCCCTATCGCACCGTCGCGAGTTGGTACATGTGGCGCGCCTGCCAGCGGGCCGGCTCCGCCACCACTCGCAAAATCCGCCCTGCCCGCGTCGCCAAACGCCGCAAACCCCACAAACGCAAGCCGCTGCAGCTCAGGCCTTAGCTCGGTGACAAACGACTCCCTGAAGCGTCAATAGAACAGCACCAAGCCGAATTGTGCCGGACAACGGGCGGCGTTCACAAATTTTATGGGCTTGGGAACCCGCAACGCCTGCGATACGTAACCTACGGAGAGGTGTCCATGCAAATCCTGCCCGGCAGTCTCCGGTACGCTCTGCGACAGTTCCGGTTGTCGCCTGTTTTTACTGTCGCGGCGGTGCTAACGCTGGCCTTGGGCATCGGCGGGACCACGGCAATCTTTACCTTGATCCACGCCGTGATGCTCCGCTCGTTGCCGGTTTCTGATCCCGGGAGGCTCTACAGGGTCGGCGAAGGCGACAATTGCTGCGTGCAAAGCGGCCCTCAGGACCGCTGGGGAATGTTTTCCTTCCCCTTGTACAAGCGGCTGAAGGCAGAAACACCCGAATTCGAGGAAGTAGCCGCTTTCCAGGCCGGGCGTGGCCGGATGAGCGTGCGGCGTCAGGGCGTCGAAACGGCTGCCAGACCTCTCCGCTCGGAATACGTCACCGGCAATTATTTCTCGACGCTTGGAGTGCGGCCCTTCGGCGGACGGGTCTTCACGCCTGATGACGACAAGCCGTCGGCTCCGCCAGTAGCTGTGCTCAGCCACCGTGTCTGGCAGACCACCTACGCTGCAGATCCTTCGGTACTGGGTTCAACTTTCATTGTGGAAGGCCATCCCTTCACGGTGGTTGGCGTTGCGCCTCCGGGATTCTTTGGCGAAACGCTGGAAAGCGACCCACCCGATGTTTGGATTCCCGTTCAGCAAGAGCCAATGATTAGTGGTGAAACCAACCTGCTGCGCCAGCCGGTTTCCGCGTGGCTGCGCATGATCGGCAGGCTGCGGCCGGGGGCTTCCACCGGCGGAATGGCTCCGCGCCTCACCGGAGTGCTGCGGCAATGGATGCAGAACGACTCTGGATATCCTGGCAACTGGATGCCGGACGTGATCCGGACGCTTCCCAAACAGGTGCTCGACGTGGTGCCCGCCGGAGCGGGTGTGGGAGTGATGAAAGAGGAGTACGGACGGAGCCTCCAGATACTGATGTCGGTGTGCGGCTTGGTGCTGCTGATCGCTTGCGCCAACGTGGCGAACCTGCTGCTGGCTCGCGGAGTAGAGCGCAGGGGGCAAACGGCAGTGCGGCTCGCCATAGGGGCCACGCCCAGGCAGATCGTAACTCAGGCTCTCACGGAAAGTATTCTGCTCGCCATTGGCGGCGGCATTGTCGGGCTTCTGGTGGCCATGGCAGCGGCGCGGCTGCTGCTTTCGCTTGCCTTCCACAGCTCACATTTCCTTTCGATCAGCACCGCGCCATCACTCATGGTATTGGCGTTTGCCTGCGGCTTGGCGCTGGTGACGGGCATCATCTTCGGGGTGGCTCCCGCGTGGCTTGCCACGCGTACCGATCCGGCGGAAGCGCTGCGCGGATCGGGCCGCGGCACCGGGGATCGTTCTTCTTTCGCCCGTAAAGCGCTGCTGGTCGTGCAGGCCACCTTGTCGGTTGTCCTGGTCGCCGGTGCCACCATGCTGGCGCGCAGCCTGAACAAGCTCGAGCATCAGGATTTCGGATATCAAATTCAGGGCCGCGTCGTGGTGGGACTCCACAATCCGCTAGCCGGTTACACACAACTCCAATTAGCCGCGCTCTATCGCCGGCTTGAAGAGCAACTCAACGGGCTGCCTGGGGTGCAGGGGTCTGGGTTGGCGCTTTATAACCCACTCACTGACAACTGGGGCGAGCTCATCATGGTAGCCGGCCATCCTGCCGGCAAGATAAACGAAGAATCGGGCGCATCATGGGACCGCGTAAGCGCCAACTATCTACAGAACTTTGGCATGCCCATTTTGCGCGGACGGGCCTTCAGCGCAGCGGACAATGAAACCACGGCGCCGGTGGCCATCGTAAATGAGGCTTTCGTGAAGCGTTTTTTCAAGACCGATGAAGATCCGCTGGGGCAGCATTTCGGCCTGGACCTGCCTGAGAATGCCAGCACATTCCGTATCGTCGGCGTCATACGCGATGCGAAGTTTGCGGGCGGCGGATTGAGCAGGCCGGCGCGTCCGATGTTCTACGTGCCGCTGGCTCAGAACGTGGATTACCACGACAACCTGATGAAGAGAGTTGAGCTGCGCTCGCACTTTATCGGCGGGATCATGCTGGTGACCAATGTGTCCAGCGGCGCATTGGAGCCGCTGCTCACCAGGACGCTGGCGGAACTGGATCCCAACTTGACCATCACCAGCATCAGGACCATGCAACAGCAAGTGGAGCTTCGCTTCGATCAGCAGCGCGCCGTGGCCAGCTTGGCCGGGGTGTTTGGGGCCGTGGCTCTGGCATTGGCTGCTATTGGACTGTATGGCGTCACGGCCTACACAGTTGCGCAGAGAACCAACGAAATCGGCATTCGCATGGCGCTTGGCGCTGACCGCCCCAAAGTGATTCAGCTCGTGCTGCGCGGGGCATTCAAGCGAGTGTTAATTGGGTTGATGTTGGGGTTGCCGCTGGCCGTTGGCGCCGGGCGCTTGATCTCAGCCCAGCTATACGGCGTTTCCTCCTGGGACCCGCTGGCGCTGACTGTGGCTGCGGGCGCGCTCGCGATCTGTTCGTTTTTCGCGGCCATCATTCCCGCAAACCGCGCTGCATCTATTTCGCCCATGGACGCACTGCGAATTGAGTAGCGCAGTTCGGCGTCGCTCAGAGCAGCTTTCGACCGCGTCAGACCGGCTTGCGCCCGGGTTGTCGTCAAATCGGAAAGTGACCCACTAACCATTTTTCAATTGACTTGGGGACGCTCCTGTGGTAACGTAGCCTCCAGGTAAACTTGCAGTCTCTTGAAGCGCGGCAGCCTCCTGCCGCTTTTTTTGTTTTCAGTCGAGCAGTCCCTTTTTCGGGGGCCCGGGCAAGAAATGGCTGTTTTTGAGTCCTCAGAATCCGAGTGCTCTCAGATTGCACAATTCTTGTGCATCCTAACTCCTTCAAAATCAACACTTACAAAAGAATAACAAAACAAACGACTTCAACTCCCCTGGA
>WNFF01000086.1_pt1 | contig 58846 bp, 56 predicted proteins | sample 5400441 | NCBI WGS metagenome assembly WNFF01 (sample SAMN13153345, study PRJNA577476) | soil metagenome | isolation source: 120 cm saprolite under Douglas fir tree site 2 hole 3 replicate 1 | place: USA:California | collected 2015-04-18 | reverse complement strand
TCGAAAAGATCCCCACCCCGGTCTGGCACGAGCAGGACGGCGGGCCGTATATCGGCACCGGCTGCCTCGTGGCGATGAAGGATCCCGATACCGGCTGGATCAACTACGGCACCTATCGCGTGCAGTCGCACGAGCCGAACGTTGCATCGGTGATGATGTCGCCGGGCAAGCACGGCTTGATCATCATGCGCAAATACCACGAGCGCGGTCAGCCCTGCCCGGTCGCCGTCGTCGCCGGCATGCACCCGGTATTGATGATGCTGGGCGGCGTCGAGGTTCCCTACGGCAAGAACGAGCTCGAGGCGGCCGGCGGCATTTTTGGCGAGCCGGTCGAGGTCATCAACATGCCGAAGACCGGCCTGCCGGTGCCGGCGAATGCGGAGATCGCCTTCGAAGGCCTGATCCATCCCGACGACAGGATCAAGGAAGGACCGCTCGGCGAGTGGACCGGCTACTACGCGAGCGGCAGTGATCTCGAGCCTGCGATCCGCATCGACACCTTGATGTATCGGAACGACCCCATCCTGGTGGGCGCGATCCCGGCCGTTCCGCCCAACGACAACACTTTTTATTTTGGTTCGTACCGTTGTGGCGCGGTGTGGAACCAGCTCGAAGCGGCGGGCATCCCCGGCGTGCAGGGCGTGTGGACGCACGAAGCCGGCGGCAGCCGCTTCATGCTCGTGATTTCGATCAAGACGCTCTACGGCGGGCATTCCAAGCAGGCCGCCATGGTGGCGGCGCATTGCCACGCCGGCGCCTACAACAACCGCTGGACCATCGTCGTGGACGACGACATCGATCCGACCAACTTCAGCGACGTGGTATGGGCGATGTGCACGCGCTGCGATCCGCGCGATCAGGTCGATATCATCCACGGCGGATGGAGCTCGGCGCTCGACCCGATGTGCTACGACGCCGAGACCGACCGGCGCAATTCGCGCGTGATCATCGACGCCTGCATTCCGTTCCGGCGCAAGAAGACCTTCCCGGTCATCGCCCGTTCGAGCAAGGCGCTCGACGACCGCATCCGAGCAAAGTTTGCGAAGGATTTGCCGAAGGGCTTCTGATTGCCCCGATCGTGAAAATTCGACGGCCGCGCGCGGCTGGCCGACGCGTGCGATTGCAGGGTGGCACATGCGCTCCCAAACAGCAGCAGTGAACCGCGCGGCCGCGTCAAACCGATATCGCGGCCGTCGGGAAATGCGCTAGTCTGTCAGCTCTATTTCGCAGAGAGAACGCGAGATGAAACGCAGAACCTTTCTACGTCTGAGTGCCGCCGCCGCAGCCCTGCGCGTCGCTTCCTCGACGGCATGGGCGCAACCCTATCCGGCGCGGCCGGTGCGGGTGATCGTTCCGTTCGCACCCGGTGGGCAGGTGGATGTTGTCGCGCGCCTGATCGCGCAACGGCTGTCCGAGCAGCTGGGACAACAGTTCTACGTCGAGAACGCGCCCGGCGGGGGTAGTACGATCGGCACGGGCCGGGCAACCCAGGCAGCACCCGACGGCTATACGATCCTCATTACGGATGGAATCGCTCTCACGGCAAGTCCCAGCCTTTACGGCAAGGTACCGTACGATGCCACGCGCGATTTCGAGCCGGTGGCGGCTCCGGCGACCACGATGCAGGTCCTCGCGGTCAATCCCTCGGTTGAGGCGCGCTCCATTCAGGAGCTGGTGGCGCTGATCAAAGCGAACCCGGGCAAATACAGCTACGCTTCGGCCGGCGTCGGAACGGGCGCACATCTGACAGGCGAGCTGTTCCGCATCTCGCTCGGCCTCGATCTCGTGCACGTGCCTTACAATAGTGGAGGACAAGCCATCGCGGCGGCCGTCGGGGGTCACACGCCTATTTCTTTCGGATCGCCGGCCGCGACCATTCCGCAAGTGAACGATGGCAAGTTGCGCGCTCTCGCCGTCGGCGGCAAGAAGCGCGTGCGCGAGCTGCCGGCCATCCCGACCATGCGCGAGGTGGGCTTTGCGGAAGTGGAATGTGATACATCGATCGTGGTTTTGATGCCGGCCGGCGTGCCGAAGGACATCATTGCGCTGCTTCACGACGAGATCGCCCGCGCCGTCGCATTGCCGGACGTAGAGGCGCGGCTCGTTGGACTTGGCTTTGAACCGTTCGCGGCGACTCCGGACGAGGTTGCGGCGCTGATCAAGCGCGAGCTTCCGAAATGGGCCGGCGTCATCCGCGCGGCGGGCATCAAGCCGAATTGAGGTTGCGCTCGGCCGCGCAAGAAAAACGCCATCGCCCGGGCGCGCGCGTCTCGAAGTGACTACATCGCAATTACACTATTGACTGCATAGCGCGATGGCGGCGGAGTCCGCCGCCACGATATTGGAGGGGAGGAAAATGACGGGCCTTCTCGAGCAACACATTGCGGCTGTCACCGGCGGCGCCTCCGGCATCGGCCGGGCGATCGCGTTGGGCTATGCGAGGGAGGGAGCACGCGTGGTCGTGCTCGACGCCAACGGCAACGGCGCGGCTGAGACCGCCAAGGCCATCACGGACGCCGGCGGCAAGGCCTTGAGCTTCGTGCTCGACGTGACCGAGCGCGACAAATGCCGCGAGGTTGCCGCGGAGATCGGCGCGACCGTCGGCCGGGTCTCCATCCTGGTCAACAATGCCGGCATCAACCGCCGCAACGCCTTCACCGCGGCCCCCGAAGCGGTGGTCAAGGACTGGCAGGACATCATGGCGGTCAACCTCAACGGCGTGTTCAACGTGACCCATGCCTTTCTCGCACAACTGCGCGCGACCTCGGGCCGGATCGTCAACATCGGCTCGATCCAGTCTTTCGTTCACGTGCGCACCCCAAACTCGCCCGCCTACACCACCTCCAAGCACGGGGTGCTCGGCCTCACGCGCGCGCTGGCGGCGGAGCTCGGCAAGGACGGGGTGCGGGTCAACGCCATCGGCCCCGGCCTGATCGAGACGCCGCTGAACGAGAAAGCGCGCGCCAACAACCCCGAGCTCGTGCGCACCTTTCTGGACCACACGCCGCTCGGCCGCACCGGGAAGCCCGAGGACATCGTCGGGCCGGCGATCTTCCTTGCCTGCGATCTCTCGGCCTACGTCACCGGCGCGATCATCATGGCTGATGGCGGCTACCGCTCGATTTGATATCGGCGCTTGAACGGTGAGCAAGCGTAGCCCGGATGGAGCGAAGCGACATCCGGGGCCAGGCCGAGACTGCCCAACGTACACCATAACCGCCGGCATCCCGGATTTCGCTACGCTCAATCCGGGCTACTTGGTACTCGATTTGATATCGGCGCGTGAGCCGTAAGCCGGCATTGCCGATGATATTTTCTATCGTTCACTCCGCCATGATATGATTTGCGCGTATCACCTCGCCCCAGCGCCGGACTTCGTTCTTGATGAAGGCGGCCGTTTCGGCCGGCGTGCCGCCGTCCGGCTCGACATTGAGCTTGCGAAAGCGCTGCTGCACATCGGGCATCTTGAGCGCCTCGATGGTGGCCTTGGCGATCTGATCCTGCAGTTCCGGCTTGAGCTTGGGCGGTCCGACCATCGCGTACCAGACGCCCGAGAGCAGGCCGGGGAGGGCGACTTCGGCGCTGGTCGGCACATCCGGCATCGCCGCGTTGCGCGCCTTGTCCAACACCGCCAGGACCTTGAGCTTGCCGTCGAGATAAAGCGCGAACGCCCCCGATATGTTGCCGAAGAAGACATCGACGCGCTCCCCTAGCATGTCGTTGTAGACCAGTGTCTCGCCGCGATACGGCACATGCACCATGCTGGTGCCGGTCATGTTCATGAACATGTTGGCGGTAAGGTGGGGAGTGTTGCCGGCCCCTTGGCTGCCATACACGAGCTTGCCGGGATTCGCCTTCGCGTGCGCAATCAGCTCGCTCAGCGAATTCACCGGCAGCCCTTTGCGCACGATTACGAGATTGGGCACCGATCCGAAATTTGTGATCGGCACGAATTCGTCCGGCTTGTAGGACAACTCCTTATAGAGGCTCTGGTTGGTGGCGAGCGGCGGCGTTGCCGAGACCAGGAGCGTATAGCCATCGGGCTCCGCCTGCGCCACCAGCGCAGCACCGATGTTGCCGCTGCCGCCGCTGCGGTTCTCTATGATGACCGGCTGGCCCCACTTGGCCTGCAACTTGTCGCCGACGATGCGGGCAAGCACGTCGTTGGTGCCGCCGCTGGGATACGGAACGAGAAATTTTACCGGTCTTGTCGGGTAGGAGTTCTGCCCAAACGCCTCCTTGGACCCTGGCGGGGGAACCATCGACAGGATGAAGATGAAGGCGCAGGCGGCAAACCATCGGCCCATGGGGATCTCCTGCGAGGTCCAAGGATGTCCAAGACTACAGGTGACAAGGATACAGGTGACAAGAATACGAAGGCCACATCAAACGCGGTCGCGGGCCGAGGGGCGCTGCACACCGGGGGGCCCAGCAGATCGTCGATGGTCTGGGCGTGGAACCGCAATAGGCTTAAGTTCATTCGACCCGGCCAACGGGGGGCGAAGATGATGCAGCACAAGCCGCGCCGGCATGATGGGAGGAGATGCTCATGACGTTCCAACCGCCGTATCGTCCGAGTGGAAGGTCGGTGTGGCTTGGCAAGGACCTCGTGCGGACCGACGACTGGATCATCCGGTTGTCGCCGGCGACACTCGAGGAGATCGACGCCGCGGTGCGCCGCTTGCGCCGCCGCAACGCTTATGACGCGCCGGTGGCGCGGGAAGAATTCCCGCTCGCCACGATGACCGACGACCTGGCGCGGATGCGCCACGAGATCGCGACCGGCCGCGGGTTCTTCGTGTTCCGCGGTCTCGACAGGGACCGCTATTCCGACAACGAACTCGGCCTTATCTTCCGCGGATTCGGCGCTCATTTCGGCCACGAGCTCACGCAAAGCGCGTTCGGCGACCGCTTGGGCGATATCCGCGACATCAGCGATATTCTGGCCGACCGCAGCAAGCGGCGCGGCTATCAGTCAGGCGGCTTCCAGACCGCGCACACCGACCCGAGCGGGGAGGTCGGCATCGTCGCCATGCTCAGCCTGAAGATGGCGATGGCGGGCGGCGAAAGCCTGATCGCCAGCGCCCACACCGTCCATAACATGCTGCTGGACTGGTGCCCCGATCTGCTCGGGGAATTCTACCAGGGCTTCGTCCTGCGCCGTCCGGAGGCCGACGCCGAGCGCATGGGCCGGTCGCCCCTGATCGGCAACGTCCCGAGCTTCTGCTACGAAAACGGCTGGCTCAACTGCGACTTCCAACATGGCTATATGCGCCGCGGCGTGGAGCACGGCGACACGACCATCAGCCCGAAACAGGAAGCCGCGCTCGGTGCCTTTGTGGCCATCTCCAACCATCCCGACATTGTGCTGAAGATGATGCTCGAGCCGGGCGACTTCCAGTTCATCAACAACCGCGCGATCCTGCATGGCCGAGCCGGTTTCGAGGATCATGCGGCGAAGGATCAGCGGCGTCATCTCTACCGGCTATGGCTCAACGTGCCGGAGTGGCCGCGCATGCCGGCGTCGCAAAGCACGCTGGTGGCCGCCGACATGGCGCGCTGGGACGCAATGGCGGCGCAGCATCGCGCGGCGACGCCGGCCTGGGCGTCCTGACCTAGCGGGCCCTCAATGGCATATTTGTCGATTTCATTTGGCGCGATCGTCGCTATCCTCGCATCCTTGAGACGCTACCTTGAGCGAGCCTCGGTCTTCGGCTCCGTCGGACGTACGATCTGGAAAAGATAGGCCTCGATATCGGATAGACTGAACGGCCACCAGGAGCGCGACCCCTCGGGGGTAGCGGCAGACGAAGTGCCCGAAACGGCAGGTGGTATCTTTTCGGTCGGGGTCGCCAAGCCGGCAGCGGGCGTTTTCTCCAACGGCACCGCCGGGCTGGCAGCCGTCGTGCTTTCCTTGGTCGTCGTGTCGTTCCCGCTCGCCGGCGTGCTCCCCGCGCGCGGCGCCGGGCTATCCACATTGCCGAGGATGATCGGCAAGCCGTCTTTGCCGCTGCCGATGACGACGACTTTCGCGTTCGTGGATTGCGAAAGCTGAAGCGTCGCCTCGATGCCACGCCAACGCAGGTAGGACTCCGAGATGCCTTGGGTGACGGTCTGTTGAAAATCGCGTATGCCTTCTGCCTCGATCTTCTTGCGTTCCGACTCTCGTTTTTCGCGCTCGACGCGGAACTTATATTCCTCCGCAATGTAGTACTGCTCGGTTTTGCGATTGATGGCGCCGACGATGGCCGCGGGTAGTTCAATGCCGGCCACCAGTATGTCATAGAGGATGACGGTGTCCCGCATCGAGACGCGGTACGACTCTTCGCCTTCGTGCTCCATCATCTTCTCGGATAGCCTGTCCTCCGCAAGGCTGCGGATTTTATCCTGAATTTCCTGGCGTGCGGTCGAATAGACCTGTTCGGCAGTGTATTGAGCCATGACCTCGCGGGTCAGACTACCGATCCCCGGCTGCACCAGCACTTTCTCGTAATTTGGCCCGATCGCTTGGTGGAGCACGGGCACCGCGTCGCGCTGCAGCCGAAACCGGACATTGACTGCAGCAGTTAGACTTACGCCGTCGCTGGAGATGGCGTTGTAGGACTCCGTGAAGGATTGCAGCCTCAGGTCGTACAGAAATACTTGGTTCCAGGGCAAAATGAGATTGAAACCCTCATTCTTCAACCGCCGCGGGTCGAGCACCGTGCCGCCGCCAAAGCGTTTCCACAGCACTCCGACCTCACCACTGGGAACCGTTACCACCATGTGAGGGTAGAGCACGATCGCCATAAGTGTCGCGACCATCAAATAGATCACGACCATCGGCAGATAGTTCTCGATAAACCGCCGCCATCTGGGTGGCGTGGTCGGGGGCGGTATCCCATCTACTGGCCACGGATACGCTTTCATCGCCTGTTCTCTATCGTGCGCTGCGCAGCGAAAAGGCCGTCTTCCATGCGCGGTTCGTGGGCGGGCAGGTCCCACTCGTCAATATAGCGTCGTCGTCCGTTAAATGGCACAGTCATCGTCACCGAGATTGTTGTAACGCGTGTTTGCCACACCATTGTGCGCCATCCGCGTGGTGGGCATCAAGCCGAATTGAGGTTGCGCTTGGTCGCGCAAGGAAACGCCATCGCCCTGCTTGGCCGGGGTCGTGGCAGACTTGGCCTCCCCTCATTCGACGATTTCGCCTGTCCGGGCGAGCACGGTCGCGCACGGCGGAAATGGACTTTGGCCACAGCCTTAATCTGTCCGAGTAACGGGATCCGCTGTAGGCTGCGCGCGGCAGGACGATTTCAACGCCGGAGGTGCTCCATGGCCCGCATCCGCCATCTCGCCATTCTCACGGAAGACGTCGATAGATTGGTGAAATTCTACACCAATTCGTTCGGCCTCAAGATCGTCCAGGGCGTGGGCACCGCCACCTATCTGACCGACGGTCACATCAACCTGGCGATCATCCCGATCGGCCCCGAACGCGAAATCGAAGGCAATCAGCTCAAGGAGGGGATCAATCATTTCGGTTTCGAGGTGGAGAGCGTCGAGGCCCTGGTTCCGGTGTGCAAGCAGTGGGGCGCCGCGACCGACGTCAAGAAAAGACCGCCCAACCGCGAGGCGGAATCCCGCGTCTGGGATCCCGACGGCAACCCGGTCGACCTTTCGCAGCACGGATGGCCGCACTGAGCGAGCTGAGCTGCCCGCCAACGTTCATTCGGCTTCCGCGACGCCGTCGATGAGGCTGCCGAAGTGGCCGCGCCGATGCTCAAGGGATCTCGTAGACCGACATCTCGGCGGCGATGCCGCTCAGGGCTACGCGCCTGAGCGTCGGCTTGAGCCCACTGTTCTCCAGCAGGGCAGAGGCTTGCGCGTTCTCGACCACCGGTTCCGTCACCACGATCGAGCGTGAGGCCGCGAGGCCCTGGACGCGCGAAGCGATATTGACGGTCTGACCGAAATAGTCCTGCTGGTCGTTCAGCGTGACCGCGAGGCATGATCCTTCATGGATGCCCATCTTCAGGTGCAGGCTCTGGTGCGCCCGCTCCGCGCCGAGATCGCTCATCGCCTCGCGCATGCGGATCGCGGCGGCGATGGCGCGGTCGGGGGTCTCGAAGGTCGCCATCACGGCGTCGCCGATGGTCTTCACGACGGCACCCCTTTCGGAGGCGATGATCTTCTGCAGCAGCCTGAAATGCTCGTTGACGAGATCGAAGGCGACGAGGTCGCCGACTCGGTCATAGAGCGCGGTCGAGCCTTTGAGATCGCTGAACAGAAAAGTCAGGCTCATGATCTTGAGGCGTTGGCCGATGGCGAGTGTGTCGGTCCGGTAGATGTCGCGGAAGGTTTGATTGGTGAGGAGGCGCTTCGCGTTGAGAATGGGCTTGCGTCGCTTCAGGACGCCGTCCAGCGCCTGATTCGCTATCCATATCGCCGGCAACACTCGACTATCGGTGCGGTTCTCCAAAGAGAGGCGCAGCGGCCCGGGGCGAAAGGCCAGGGTATCGACAGGGACCTGCACGTTTTTGAAGATCATGGAGACGTTCTGGCGCTCGCTCGTCTCCTCGCCCCTGACGTCGAGGAACTGGGCCGTGTGCGTCACTGGGTCGAAGACGATCAGCGTGCCTTCCGGCAATCGCAAGGAGAGGATGGCCCGTTCTCCTGGCGGCAAGTCGATACTTTCGAGCGTGACCTCCCGCAGCAGCTTCTCCAGGTCCGCCGGAAGGTCGATGGCCGAACTCCAGAAGATCTGGCGGTAATATTCGGCCGCGGGCAATGCGTCCGGGTTGTGGGCCGCGATCTTGCGCACGCGCGGGCTTACCGTGAAGGTCACCTCGACCAGGTTGTCGAGCGTCGTCTCGTAGCCCGCGGCGCAGAAGGCGCAATGATATTGCGCCCGATCGAGGGTCTTCAGGCTTTTGTTGGCAGAGATCACGCCGGCGCAGCTCGGGCACATGACGTTCCACGACATCTCGAAGATGCCGAGACCCACCGCATTCAACAGCGCGGCGATGACCTGCTCCTCGCCGATCCCCTCCTTGGCCGCGAGATCGAGCGCGTTGATCTTGGTCAAGGCATGGTCCGGGGCATCGCGCACCATGCGCTCGAGCATCGTCACCGCGTCGTCGCCGGTCGACTGACGCAGGGTCGCAAACAAAGTCTCGGCTTCGCTCATGCGCCAACGCTATTCAGTTGCGCAGCACCGTGCAGCTCCCGCCGGTGGAACGCAGCTCGCCGCACAATTTCTCGGCACTGGCACGGCTCTCTGTGCCGACGTGGACCCGCGCCCAACCTATGCTGCCGCGCGCGAGCCCGTGGTGCAAGACGCGTGGCTTCCGCCCGCCCAGGATGGACGCGTACCTCTCCTGAAGTTGATGATAGGCGGCGAGCGCCGTCGCATCCAAGGAGCTTCCGACCAATTGCACGCCCCGCGTCCTTGATTGCTTGCTCCTCGGCCTTGCCGAGCGTGGCCGCATCGATCTCGCCGCGGGCGAATTTAGCGCGCTGCTGTAACAGTGCGGTTGGGCGGAGCAGACTGCCGATATGCTCCGCGCGGAACGGCGGCTTGACTTGGGACAACATGTTGTTCCGCTTTTGTGCGTAGGTAGGAGTTAGTCCGGATGGACCTTCCCGTTTTGCGCCACCCGGGTAAGCATGTCGAATGCCTGTCCGCAAGTCCGGGAACTGCTCAAATACATAGACATTACACGCCATGGGGGAACTGTTGCGTTCAATCACGGCGGGCCAGTACCGATAAACTTGGGTTTAATCGCTAAACAGACTAGGAAAAGCCATGTCCGACGAAGAACTGAAAGCTGAACTCGAGCGCCTCCGCAACGAAAACGCGGCCCTCAAAAAGGGTGCGTCTTCGGGGATCCGCATGAAGGTAAGCGAAAAAGGAGCACTCTCGATCTACGGCATGGGGCGCTTTCCCGTGACCTTGTATAAAGAACAGTGGCTGAAGCTACTCGATATGTCGGCCGACATTCGCGCGTTCATTGCTGCGAACGAAGGGCAATTGAAGGCGAAGGATTAAGGGAAAGTGTCGAGCGATGCGGTATTGGTCGCGACAATCTGATCCTGCTGCTCAGCAAGTGCCGCCTTCGGCGGAACCCGAAATCCGATGGCCAGCCGGTTGTAGGCGTTCATCAGGCCGATCGCGATCGTCAGATCGGCCAGTTCCTTCTCGGAGAACACGGCCGAAGCGGCCTTAAAGTCGGCGTCCGGCACGGCGGTGTCGGCGACGCGCGTGACGGTTTCGGCCCAGGCAAGAGCGGAGCGTTCGCGTGTGTCAAACAGGCTGCCGGCCTCGCGCCACGCCTGGACCAACACCAGCTTTTCGACGGCGAGGCCCTCTTTAATCAGGTCACGCGAGTGCATATCGATGCAATAGGCGCAACCGTTGATCTGCGAGGTGCGCAGATAAACCAGATTCACCAGCAGCCTGGGCAGGGCCGACTGGACAATGTAGCCATAAACACTGCCGAGCGCCTTCATGCCGGCCGGGGCGATGGCTGTGTAATCCAAGCGTTGGGTCATTGGGAGGATTTCCTTCTGGGGAAACGCGAGACGTCGTCGTTGCCGGGCGGCGCCTCGCGGATCGGTAGGATCGATCAGGCGTTGAGGATTTCGGCCAAGCGCTCGCCGATGATCACGCACGGCGCATGGGTGTTGCCCGTGGTGATGGTCGGCATGATCGAGCCGTCGGCGATGCGGAGTTTTTTCACGCCGTAGACCCGTAGCTGTGCGTCAACGACCGAGAGGTCGTCCTGCCCCATCTTGGCGGTGCAGGTCGGATGGTGCATCGACATGGCCCCGTCCCGGATCAGGTTGTCCAGTGCCTCGCCCTCGAGATCTCCAGGCAGGATCTCGCGCTTGACGAATGGCTTCATGGCCTCGGAATTTCCGAGCTCGCGGGTGATCTCCATGCTCCTGCGCAAGGCCGCCAAGTCGCGGGGATCAGTCAGCATGTTGGCGTGGATCTCCATCGCCTCTTGTGGGCTTGCCGACTTCAGCCGTAGGAAGCCGCGGCTTTCCGGCCGCGCCAGGCCCGGACTGATGGACCAAACATTCTCAACGGCGTGTCGCCCGGTAACTTCGGAGAGGTAGGCCGCCTCCACGTGCCAGATATGGAGGTCAGGCGTGTTGAGTTCCGGACGGCTCTTTACGAAGAGGTTGGCCTCTGCGGCGTTGTTGCGCGTGGGGAGCGGCCCAGGGGCTTCCCACAGTCCGCCACCGATGATCGGATGGTCCTGGAAGTTTCGCAAACAAAGTCTCGGCTTCGCTCATGCGCCAACGCTATTCAGTTGCGCAGCACCGTGCAGCTCCCGCCGGCGGAACGCAGCTCGCCGCACAATTTCTCGGCACTGGCACGGCTCTCTGTACCGACGTGGACCCGCGCCCAACCCATGCTGCCGCGCGCGAGCCCGTGGTGAAAGACGCGTGGCTCCCGCCCGCCCAGGATGGACGCGTACCTCCCCTGAAGTTGATGATAGGCGGCGAGCGCCGTCGCATCCGAGGAGCTTCCGACCAATTGCACGCCCCAGGGATCGAGCGGTTTCATGACGGGGGCTGGCGAGCGAGCGGCAAGGCCGGCGATTTGCGGACAGGGCATGGCGGGTGCGACGTGCGTCTCAGCAGGGCCCGCCCGGAGGCGAGCCCATTGCTCGGGGGATTGCCCCGTTACAATGCGCACATACGCGTCGGTCTCCCGCGGCAGGCCACGTCGGCCGGCAAGCCAGCCGCGAACCCGCCCGGGTCCCGCATTGTAGGCGGCTGCCGCAAGCCCGAGGTTTCCGAATTCGCGCCGCAGGTCGCGCAGGAGCTTTGCGGAGTGGGCGATTGCTTCGATTGGATCAAAGGGGTCGGCAAGCCCGCGCGCGCTCGCGGTCGCTGGCATGAACTGCGCCACGCCTTGCGCGCCTGCGCGGCTTACGGCCGTCGGATCGAAGCGGCTCTCCTGCCAGATCAGCCGGGCGAAGAAATCGACCGGCAGGTCATTTTCTGCCGCTGCCGCCGCGAGCACATCACAGATGCGCACGACCGAGGCCGCACCGTTTGACGGGGTCGCGGATGGGGATTGGGTTCCTTCAACCGGAGGGACTTGATCGCCTTCGCCTGCGCTCGCCTGCCCGACGCGTTGGCTCGGCAGCCCCAGCATGAGCGTAGCGACAAGCAACATGACAGAGAAGAAAGCGGATGCGAGGAGGCCATGCATGCGCGTCTCCGTGGAGACCCCGGCGCCGCCGAGCAAACTGCGGATGCCCAAGCCGGCGATACGCCTCAGGCATCAGGGGGTATCTCGGCCCCTTAACTCCGGTCAGGCCTTCATCCTTTCTCTCCGAGCCGACGAACTTATCGAATGACAGTCGGTTTTACTACGGCGACGTCGGGCCCTCATGGCAGCCGCTTCAGCGCGTAGCCCGGATGGAGCCTAAAGCGTGTTCACGCGCGTCTTCGACGCGCTATGGCGACATCCGGGTTCTGCTCGCCCCACCGACCTCGCATGCAGCATCCCGGATTTTGCCATAGCGCGTCCCGAAGGGCGTTCACGCCCGTCTTCGACGGGCTATGGACGCGCGTGAACGCGCTTTAGGCTCAATCCGGGCTACTTGCTTCGACCGGGGCCGCAAACATCAAGGCGCAGTAGACTAGACAGGCAGCGGTCCCATGTTCCATCACATCGCGGGCGGCGAACAACAAGCCGGGACGATGCAAGCGGAAGCTCTCAGCGAGGTTGTCACATGTATCGAATATGGGTCCCCGATCTGGATTCTCCCTCATATTTCGTCGCTATCGCGGCCGTTGAGCTCGGCTTTTTCAAACAAGAAGGTATTGACATCGAATTTATCCACAACACGAACAAAGGTCCTGAGCTCATGCGCGAAGGGAAACTGGACTTTATCGCCGGGCCTGCTTTCGCGGGCACGCGGGCGTTTCCCTCCTGGAAAGGGATAAAACTGCTGTGCGCCCTGTCGCAGTATTCGTATTGGTTCATGGCGGTGCGCTCGACCCTCGACGTCAAGCGCGGAGATCTCCAGGCTATCAAGGGACTTCGGATCTCCGCCGCCCCGGCGTGGCCAGAAATGTCGCTACGGTACATGCTAGCCGACGCCGGCATCGATCTCGAACGAGACAACGTTAGGATTGTTCCTCCACCACCCCCCTACGGGGACAAGGGCTTCATGGCGAGGAACGGCGTCGATTCGATCATACAGAACACGGCGGACGCCTACTGGGGCAACGGGATGAGAGTTGCCATCGGCGAACGCCTCGGTATCGCAAAATTGCATCTCGATCTTAGACGCGGAGATGGTCCTCCGGGCGCGCGGCACTACAATTTTGCGGCGCTCACGGCGCACGAGCGCATCACTAGTGAACATCGGGAGGTGGCAGCGGGCGCGATACGGGCGATCGTAAAGGCGCAGAAGACGCTGAAAGCAGATCCATCGATTTCGACCGAAGTCGGCCAAAGGTTATTTCCAGCCGATGAGGCTGAATTGATAGCCGGCCTCATCGAACGTGACGCTCGGTTTTACGACGCCGAAATAACCCACGACGCCGTCAATGGTCTGATGAATTTTGCGAGGGCCTATGGCTTGATCAAAGATGCCGTGCCTTATGAAGACTTGGTCGCGACTCCGTTCAGTCATTTGTGGAAGGAATGAATACCGTCTTCTACCACGCGGCAGTACGCTCGCCTCGTGTCGGAATGGATTCAATGCAGGTGATGATCCGCAACATGGCGCAACTTGTCCGGATTGCGGGTGACGTAAATTGCAACGATCTTGTCGTTCTCGACCTGCAGCGCGGTGGTTTGCAGCGTATCGTCCTGCTCGAGAGTGACGAAGCCTGGCAAGCCATTGATGAAGCCGTAGCGCACGAGCCGCGACATGTGCTGGGCAAAGATCGACGCCAGTGCAGCATGGACCTGCATGACGTTATCGAGCCCGACGGTCGGCTGCGTGGCCGCCCGCGCCTTGCCGCCACCGTCGGCATAAGCGGTGATATCCGCCGCGAGCAGCGATCGTAACTGTTGCATGTCGCCACTGCGGGAAGCCGAGAAGAACGCAGCGGCGAGCTCAAGGCCGCGTTCCCTGGGCATTTGAAAGCGTGGCCGCGCCGCGCGAACGTGACTTCGCGCGCGGCTGGCAAGCTGCCGGCACGCCGTGGGCTCGCGATCGATGGTCTCGGCGATTTCCTCGAAGCCGACGCCGAACACGTCGTGAAGAAGAAAGGCGGCGCGTTCCAAGGGTGACAGGCGCTCGAGCGCCATCATCAGCGGCAGCGTGATATCATCGATCTCGTCGTTCGCGGTCTCGACCACCGGCTCCGGTAGCCAAGGCCCGATATAGGTCTCGCGCCGGTGCCGCGCGGATTTCAAGTGGTCGAGGCAAAGACGCGTCACGACGCGGCGCAAGAAGGCTTCCGGCTCGCGCACCGCGTCGCGATCGGTCTCGAGCCAGCGGATAAACGCGTCCTGGACCACATCCTCCGCGTCCGCGACCGATCCCAGCATCCGGTAGGCGATGCGGGTCAATTTCGGCCGCAGCGGATCGAACACGGCAGCGGCGTCGTGACCGGAAGCTGCCGTCATCACGCCGCCTCGCGCTTCTTGACGGGATGAACGGCGCGGAAGCCGACTTGGATGCGGTTCCAGCCGTTGATGGTGACGATCAAGAGCGTAAGCGTCACCTGCTCCTCGGGGGTGAACTGCGCTTGCAGCGCCTGATAAACCTCATCGGGCGCATGGGTTTCGGACACCAGCGTCAAAGCCTCGGTCCAAGCGAGCGCGGCGCGTTCGCGGGCGCTGTAGAGCGGCGATTCACGCCAGGCATCGAGCAGGTAAAGACGCTCCTCGCTCTCGCCACGCTTGCGGGCAGCGGCCGTGTGCATGTGGAGGCACACCGCGCAGCCGTTGATTTGCGAGGCGCGGATCTCCACCAGTTCCATCAGGCTCTCCTCCAGGCCAGTCTGGAGGATGCCCTTGCCGAAATCGAGCCACTTTTGCATAGGCGCCGGTGCGGCGGCGAACGGGTTCAGTCTGGGTGTCACGGCCATCTCCTTCGTCCGGGCCAATCCTGAGAACAAGACGAAACGGGCCAGCCCGGTGTGACACGCGGCCAAGATTTTTTTGCGTCGCTCGCAGCTACTGCTTTTACCCCCTCGGGACGCTCGTTGCGGACCACTTGCTTTTCGCTCACGTCACATTTGGCCGCTCCCCCTCGTCTAGAGCGCAAACAGCCTCTCCGAGATGGATCGTCGCAATGTGCAAGATCGAGCAGGTTCACTCCGGCACAGCTTGTGCCTCGCCCGCTGACATTATGAAGCGGGCAATCGAGCAAGCGGCCGCCCGTGTATCTGACGTCAGTCCGAGCAATCGGATCGACGGCAGAACAAGCTGGAGCCGATGTGTCGGGGACCCGCGATGCAGCTCACCGGCGTTGACGGCAATGCCCTTACCTCAGCTGGGCTGGTGCAGGATCCTGCTGAGAAGTTGAGGCGCCGCGCAACGCTGGCTGACGCCACGAATGAGCAAAGCGTGGTTCGATCGTCTGCTTTGGGAGCCAGGCGGACATGTGCCAGCGATCGCTAAGCCCCTGCGGAAAAAAGACGGGGCGTGGAGAGCCTGGCGCCGGGTGAAATTAATCAGAACAGCTTCTGCCGGACCTTGGGGTCCTGGGTGGTCGCTATGCCGGGTTGCCGCCAGCGCTGTTCCGATACCGCAACGTCCGAAGCTTTCGTCCTGCTCGCGAGTTCCGCATCACGTGGCCCCACGGACCTCGAGCCCGTCAATGCCATTGCGATAAGTGCGGTCGCGAAGATCGCCCCCACGATGGCATTTGCTTTGAGCCATCGATCGAATGTGCGCTGGTCCTCCCGGGACAGCCCCCTATAGTAAGAAACTATGCCGCCTTTTCCCATGACACCCCGCTCCGTCTGGTGGGCCGTTGAAAGGAAATCCCGCGGAGCGTGAGCCGCCGGTCACTCGCCTGCGGTTCGAAGCTCCTCGGAATCAAAGGCCGAAGGCGCAGAATTCCATCCCGGAACAGCGCGTCGTATCGCGACGAAAAAACCGCCTGACGGAGCGAATCAACCTAGCCATCACAGTTCTCCCTCAATCTGGCGAATTCAAAACGCATCCCATGCTTCCATGGGAAGGCTTTTGCCGTGCCTTACCATGATCTCGAACGGCGAGATCGGTGTTGCTGCCGCTGCCGCCTCGGCGGTCGCGATCGCCGCTTTCGGTTCGGGCGCACCGAAGTCCCAGCCTGCGATGATCATCGTCGTTCCAGCCACGACGCAGACCGCGGCGACAAGAGTTATTCTGCGCATTGCCAATCTCCTTCCTCGACCAGTTTCCGCTTGCCGTAACGCCGATAAACGGGAGTTCTATTCCCCCGATCTCCCGTGAATCGGTGTCTTCCAGCTGGCGCATGATGAACCTGGGGCAGCAACGCGACCTGTGAGCTACTTCACAGTTGAAAAAATTTTTTCCGGCGGCTCGGGGAATTTGGCGCGCGCAAGCTGCGGAATCTCTAGCCGTCTTGCCCACAGCGGCGGCAGTGATGCCGAAGCGCCATAGCTAAATACTATAAGGCTGTCATATGACCGCGGGATTTGGACGATGGTGCGATCGTTTCTGATTGACTGCGCCGTTGGAGCGAGCACATCATGATCGCGACTCAGTCGAGCATCGATGAGTTCGCTCACACCGCGCGGAGAGACGACGTCGTGGGTCCGGACAAAAGGACACTCAAGGACGCCTGTTACCTTCTCCTGAATTGCAGTCTGTTTGGCGGCTTGCGTCCCGACGAGCGGGCCGAGGTCGTTGCTCTTGCGCGTGTGCGGACGTTTAACGCCGGCGAAACCGTCTTCGCAATCGGCTCTCCCGGCGACCAGATGATGGCTCTGCTCAGCGGAACCATCCGCATCAGCGTGCCGTCCTCAGGAGGCAAAGAGTTGCTGCTGGCAGTGATTCAGCCCGGCGAGGTATTCGGCGAGCTTGCGGTTTTAGACGGCAAAGAGCGATCTGCAGACGCTGTTGCGGAGACTGCATGCACTGTAGCGATTCTGGACCGGCGTGAGATTCTCCCGTTCTTCGAACGAAACCCATCCGCCTGGCCCAGCCTCGTCAAAGTCTTGTGTCAGCGATTGCGGCACACCAATCAAGTGTTCGCCGAAGTCGCATTGCTCGAGCTTCCCGTGCGATTGGCGAAGGCGATGCTGCGGGTCTTGAATTGGGAGGCCGATTCTGCGGCTGCGGAACCGGCAAAAATTCGGTTCAGTCAACGCGAACTGGCAAACATGCTGGGTGGCTCGCGCGAGAGCGTCAATAAGTGCCTTCGCAATTGGCAGCGTACCGGAGTCGTTCGCATTTCAGGAGGTTCGATCATCATTTCCGATCGACGCGCGCTCGAAAACATAGCAGAGCCAGCCTAACGCGAAATTTGCCGGTATAGTTTTGACACCATCCAAGCGCAGGCCCTCAAGCAACGGCACGCGCTCGTGCATGGAAAACCGGCATTTGCCGAAGAACTGAGCAATTTATCCCGTGAGCCCCTGGCGAGGCGAGCGTCAGCGGCATTGCTTGGGTTTCTCCCTGTCAAAGCCTGCCGGTCGATGGAATTTGCTGAGGTTGCTCAGGCTTTTGCACCGTGGTTCGGCCCGGCGGCCGATTGCCGCCCAAGCAATCCTGCACCCTGGTCTGGCACCCGGCTTGCACTGAATCAACCCGAACTCGATCAGCAAGAGGCTCACAATGTCTGCGAATATTTTGAGCTTTGGGCGCATCCGCTCGTTGGCGGCGGCGATGGCCGTCGTAATCGTGGGGTCGACCGCGGCGTCTGCGGCCGACAAGGTGACGTTTCTCACGAGCTGGTTCGCACAGGCCGAGCACGGCGGCTTCTATCAAGCCAAGGCGGCCGGGCTTTACGAGAAGGCTGGGCTCGATGTCACGCTCAAGATGGGCGGCCCGCAGGTCAACGGCATGCAACTCCTGCTGGCCGGCGAGACCGACTTCATGATGGGCTACGATCTCCAGGTCCTCAAGATGCTGGAGCAAGGGCTCCCGGTCATCACCGTCGCGACGTCGTTTCAATTCGATCTGCAAGGAATCATGGCCCACGATCACGTGGCGGGCCTTGGCGACCTCAAGGACAAGACGATCCTGGTGGCGACCCCCGGCCGCACCACGTGGTGGCCGTGGCTCAAGGCGAAATTCAAGTACACCGACGAACAGACCAAGCCTTATACCTTCAATCTGCAGCCCTTCTTCGCGGATAAGAACGTGGTCCAGCAGTCCTACCCGTCATCGGAGCCGTTTCAGGCCAAGCAGCAGGGCGTGCCGGTCAAGTTCTTCCTGTTCGCGCGGGACGGCTATCCGCCCTACGGCACGACCATGGTCACGACGCGCGGCTTCGTCGACACAAAACCGGACGTCACCGCGCGCTTCGTGAAGGCATCGCTCGAAGGGTGGAAGAGTTACCTCAGCAATCCGGCGCCGGCGAACGCGCTCATCAAGGCCGACAATCCAAAGATGAGCGACGAGCAGATCGCCTTCGGCATCGAGCAGTTGAAGGCGCTCAAGGTGCTGGACAGCGGCGATGCGCAGACGATGGGGATCGGAATCATCACGCAAGCCCGTTGGAACGCGACCTACGACTTCATGGTTTCCGCCGGGCTGCTCAAGCCCGAGGTCGACTGGAAGCAAGGCTTTACCGACCGGTTCGTCAAAACCCTCAAGCTCTCGATGTAAGCGGTCGTGTTGGCGCCCAACACCGCGCTGTCGGCGGAAGCGGATAAACGCGCCGGAGCGGGGGCGCCGGTGGTCGAGATCTTGTCCGCGGACAAGGTCTTTCCCGACGGCACGCGCGCGCTCGCCGCGATCGATCTGACCGTCGCGAGCAACGAATTCCTCACCCTGATCGGTCCCTCGGGCTGCGGCAAAAGCACGCTGCTCAAGCTCATCGCCAATCTGCTCGAGCCGACCGAAGGCCGCATCCTGTGGTGGTCGGGCGGCTTCGACAAGGTCGGCACCCGCGGACGATCGATCGCCTTCGTCTTCCAGGATCCGACGCTCATGCCATGGGCGCGCGTGGAGGCGAACGTGCGTCTCCCGCTCGATCTCGCCCGCATGTCGGCCGCCCAATCGCGCCGGCGCGTGGCCGACGCGCTCTCCCGCGTGGGACTTGAAGGATTTGCCCGCCATTATCCGCGGCAGTTGTCCGGCGGGATGAAAATGCGGGTGTCGATCGCGCGCAGCCTGGTCGTCGAACCCAACCTCCTTCTTATGGACGAGCCGTTCGGCGCGCTCGACGAGTTCACTCGCAATCGGCTCGACGCCGACCTTGTTCGCCTGTGGTGGGAACGCAAGCTGACGACCGTATTCGTCACCCACTCGATCTATGAAGCGGTGTTTCTGTCGACGCGCGTGATCATCATGGGCGCGCAACCCGGCCGTATTTGCAAGGTCATGGCGATCGACGAGCCGCATCCGCGCGATGAAAGTTTTCGCAACTCTCCGCGTTTTGCCGAGCACTGCCGCGCCCTGTCGGCTCTGCTCACCGAAGTCTCCGTGGAGCAGATGCGCTCATAGCAAGGAATGCGCGGTGCGCCCGCTTGCCCAGTCCGAAACCTTCATGACCGTCGCCGCGCCCTTGGCGGTCGGCGTGCTCGCGGTCGCGCTATGGGAGATCGCCTGCCGCGCTTTCAACGTGCCGATCTTTCTCCTCCCGAAACCGAGCGATATCGCAGCCACGCTCGCCAGCGACTGGCCCACGCTGCTGGCGGCGCTCGGCATGACGCTGCGTATTGCCTTGCAGGCGTTCTTCGCGGCGATTGTGATCGGCACGCTGATCGCGTTCCTGTTCGTGCAGAGCCGAGCCATCGAGATGAGCTTCTTTCCCTACGCGGTTCTGCTGCAAGTGACGCCCATCGTGGCGATCGCGCCGTTAATCATCATCCTGGTCAAGAACACGCAGGTCGCCTTGACCGTATGCGCGACCGTGGTGGCGTTGTTTCCGATCATATCCAACACCACGCTCGGATTGCGCAGCGTCGATCCGGGCCTGGTGAACCTCTTCCGCATGAGCCGCGCGGGACGCATGCAGACGCTGTGGCGACTGCGCATCCCGAGCGCGCTGCCGTATTTCTTCGGCGGATTGCGGATTTCCAGCGGCCTCGCGCTGATCGGCGCGGTGGTCGCCGAATTCGTCGCCGGCACCGGAGGACGCAGCGCAGGCTTGGCCTATGAAATCCTCCAATCGGGCTTTCAGCTCGATATCCCGCGCATGTTCGCCGCGCTCTTTCTCATCACCCTGGCTGGCGTGGGCCTGTTCACCATAATGGTGGGGCTGTCCAAGCTGGCGCTCGGCGCCTGGCACGAAAGCGAGGTGGGAGCCGACGCATGACCTCCATGCTCATCCAGGGCGCGCAAGGAATCTTCACCGGATTGCGCGGCGAGGCGATGCGCGCGAGCGGTGCGATTCGCATCCGCGATGGACGCATCTCGGCGGTCGGCGCGCTCGAACCGGCGCCGGGCGAGCGCCTCATCGACGCCAGCGGCTGCGTGATCTATCCCGGCCTCGTCTCGACGCATCATCATCTCTTCCAGTGCGTCCTTAAAGGCGTGCGTGCCGGCATCGACGTCCCGCTGCTCGCTTGGCTGCGCGCGGTGCCCTATTCCTACTGGCACAAGATCGACGAGGAGGCGCTGCGCACGGCCGCGCGGATCGGACTCGTGGAGCTGCTTCTCTCGGGGACCACAACGGCCGCCGATCACCATTATCTTTATGCCGAAAGCTATCGTTTCGATCCGTCGCATGTGATTTTCGGGGTGGCGCAAGAGCTCGGAATACGCCTCGTCTTCTGTCGCGGCGGCGCCACCAAGGCGCGCAAGTTCGACACCCCGGATCTCATCCCGACGCCGGCCGAGCCGCTCGACCGAATGATCAAATCGGTCGAAGCATGCGCGCAGCGCTATCACGACCCCTCGCCGGACGGCATGCGCCGCGTCGCATTCGCTCCGACGACGCCGCCCTGGTCGCTCGAGGCTGAGGAGCTCAAGGTCGTCGCGTCCGCCGCGCGTCGCATGGGCCTGCGCATCCATGGTCATTTGTCCGAGACTTCGGCCGACGTGGATTTCTGTCTCGCCAATTTCGGCAAGCGGCCGGTCCAGTGGATGGCGGATCACGATTATCTCGGCGGCGACGTCTGGCTGGCGCACCTTGTTCACCTCGACGACGAGGAGATCCGCATTCTCGCCGAAACCGGCACGGGGATGGCGCACTGTCCGCAATCGAATTGCCGGCTCGGCTCGGGAATTGCACCGGCGGAAAGGCTCGCGGCGCTGGGAGGCGCGGTTTCGCTCGCGGTCGACGGCGCGGCCTCGAACGAGTCCGCCGACATGATCAGTGAAATGCACAGCGCTTGGCACACGCACCGGGCGGTGAAGGGCGCCGGCGCGGTCGCCGTCGAGGACGTGGTGCGCTGGGCGAGCGCCCATGGCGCCCGCGTGCTCGGCTTCGAGGATGCTGGCGTGATCGCCCCCGGCAAGCTCGCCGATCTTGCGATCTTCGACCTGTCGCATCCGCGCTATTTCGGCCTGCACGACCCACTTATTGGACCGGTCGCTTGCGCGGGCGACGCCCACCTGCGGCATCTGATCGTCGGCGGCCGCATCGTCGTAAGCGATGGTACAATTCCTGGAATTGACCTTGCGCAGCTTCGCCATGACGCCGCGCGCGTCGTGACGCGTCTGGCATCGTGAGCCCACGGGAGGAAGCATCCATGCTCTGCACCAAACAACAGGTCCTCCGCCGTTTCTGGTATGCGACCGTGCCGATCGACATGCTCGCGGATGGGCCGAAGCCGTTTGTCCTGCTCGGCGAGAAAATCGTCATGTTCCTCGATGGCGAGGGAAAACCGGCAGCGCTTGCCGACCGCTGCTGCCATCGCACCGCCAAGCTGTCGAAAGGCTGGAGCAACAAGGGCCATATCACCTGCGGCTACCACGGCTGGACCTACGACCGCACCGGCAAGCTGGTGCGCATCCCGCAGTTGTCGCCCGATCAGCCGCTGCCCGACGCGCGCGTCAAGGCTTTCCACTGCGACACGCGCTATGGATACGTGTGGGTTTCGCTCGAGGACCCCTTGCTGCCGATCCCCGACCTTCCGCAGGACCGCGATCCATCCTACCGGCGCATCCATCAGTTCTATGATCGCTGGAACACCGCACCGCTGCGAATGATGGAGAATTCATTCGACAACTCGCACTTCTCCTTCGTTCACAAATCGACCTTCGGGCAGCTCGATCAGCCCAAGCCGGAAAAATACGAACTCGTGGAAACCGATTACGGCTTCCAAGCCGAAACGATCGTTCCCATCAACAATCCACCGGCCGCCTTTCGCGTGACCGGCACGAGCGAGCCCGTCACCAAGCGTCACATGCGCAACGCCTGGTTCATGCCGTTCTGCCGGACGCTCGATATCGAATACCCTTCCGGACTGCGGCATATCATTTTCAATTCGGCAACCCCCATCGACGACGGCAGCATCCAGCTGGTGCAAATCCTGTTCCGCAACGATCGAGAAGAGGACTGTTCCACGCAGGAACTGATCGACTGGGACGCGGCCATCATCGAAGAGGATCGCGAGATATTGGAGTCCACCGACCCCGACGCCATCGTCGACGTCACCCGCAAGATCGAGATGCACATGCCCTCGGATCGGCCGGGACTCATCATGCGCAAGCGCCTGCTCGCGTTGCTGGAAACGCATGGCGAGAGGGAGATGTCCCGGTGAGACGACGAAGCCGGGAGCGGCGCCCCATGCCGCAACCGCCGACCCAAGGCGCCCCTCCGGTGATCCCGCTGGCGGAGTAGGGGGCTGCTTGCCAACTCCAGCAGCGGCCTCATAGCAGAAGCTGCGTTTGCATCACGATCGCAACGAGCTTCCCCTCGATTGTCGTAACGCGCGTTTGCCACACCATCGTGCGCGCTCCGCGGTGGACCGGCGTTGTCTCGCCGACAACGCGGCTGCCGACGGTTGCCGCGCCGATGAAGTTGGTTTTGCTTTCGATCGTGGTCGTGCTCGCTCCATCCTTCAAATTCGCGATGGTCGCGAACGCGCCGAGCGTATCGGCAAAGGCCATGATGGCGCCGCCATGGAGAACCGCCGGGCGCGTACAGAACTCGGGCCGAACGGTCATTTCGCCAACGATCTTCTCGGGCTCGGCGCTGAGAAGCTCGATGCCGAGAAGAGCGGCGAAAGGCAGCGGCTGCGCCCTCAGTCGTGTCAGCAGGTCCATTCATCGCCTCCTATGTCGTAACGGGCGGCCAATGCGAGCAGTGGAGACTATTCCCGCGGCGATTGGGCCCAAAGGGAAGACAGGCCCGTTGCAGGACAAAGGCAACGGGTACGATGGGTCCGAGATGAAATGCGGTTTGCGTTGCGCTATGCTGGCGAGAACGAACGGGCAGCATGGACGTCATGGATTTGGACCGCCGAACCTTTACGGCCGGCTTGGCTGGCGCGGCTTTCTTCACGGCTTTCGCAGGCGTGAGTCGCGCGCAGCAGCTCGAAAAACCTTCGCTCAGGCTCGGCGTGGGCAACAAGCCGCATCTCTATTATCTTCCTCTGACTCTGGGCGAGCGTCGCGGTCACTTCAAGGATTATGGACTCGACGTTTCGATCACCGACTTCGAGGGTGGGGCGCAGGCGCTCGACGCTTTGATCGGCGGCGCGCTCGATGTCGTGACCGGCGCCTATGAGCACACGCTGCGAATGCAGGCCAAAGGCCAAGACGTCCGTGCGCTCATCGAACTTGGCCGCTTTCCCGGGATCGTTCTCGCGGTACGCAAAGATCGGCGATACAACTCACCCGCCGATCTAAAAGGCATGAAAATCGGCGTCACGGCGCCTGACTCCTCGACACACTTCTTCGTCCTGTATCTGATGGCGAAGGCGGGCCTCAACCCGGCGGACGCGTCTTTCGTCGGAGTTGGCGGGGGGCCTTCGGCAATCGCGGCGATGGAAAGCGGCGAGCTCGATGCCATCGCGAATCTCGACCCGATCATCACGAAGCTCCAGCAGGATGGAGCGATACGCCTCGTCGCGGATACCCGTTTCCCGCGGGTGAACTACCAGATTTTCGGGGGCACCAATCCTGCGGCGGTGCTCTACGCCAAACAGGACTTCATCGCAGCAAACCCGAACACGATTCAGGCGCTCGTGAACGCCTTCTACAAGACTCTGAAATGGATCGCGACCGCTACAACGGACGAAATCGTCAATACTGTTCCACAAGAGTATTTTTTCGGCGATCGAGACATTTACGTCAAGGCGCTGAGGGCGAACCTGCTCGTCTACTCGAAGACCGGCATGATCACGCCCGCGGGCATGAAAAGCGCACGCGACATGCTGGTGACCTTCGATCCGGAGCTCAAGAGCGCCGACATCAACCTGCAAAAAACATTCGACGATCGCTTCGTGAAACGGGCGACGGTTCTATTCGACGATCCAAACGATGCCGGGCTGGAGAACGACGATCGAAGACCCGAGATCGATCTCCGGTCGACGAGGGATTGACGCTTTGCGATCTCATGCAGAAGGGCCGCCAAACATAAAAATATGAGATCCAAACGATAAGAATGTGGAGATGACGGGAGGACAGCTTGCAACAGAGCATCTCGGCTGCGCCATCGACCGAGCCGAAAAAAACATCGCTCTTCCCGGTTCCCTCGCACGTTGAATCGTGGTGGCCGACCGGCTGGTGGAGAATCATGGACACCAGGATCGGGATCATTCCGGTCCCGATCTACGTCATGCTCTTCGCGCTCATTGCGGGTTTCGTCTATACCGGCGATATCAAGGGCGAAATCTCGATGATGATTGCGATCCTCGTGATCGGGGGCTTCACATGTGCGGAAATCGGCAAACGAATGCCCGTGCTGCGCAACATCGGCGCCGCCGCGATTTTCGCGACTTTCATTCCTTCGGCCCTCGCTTACTACAAGCTGCTGCCGCCCCAGATCGAGAAATCCGTCGTTGAATTCACGAAATACACGAACTTTTTGTACCTGTTTATCGCGTGCATCATCGTCGGCAGCATTTTGGGAATGGACCGCCACGTCCTTGTGAAGGGTTTCTTGAAGATATTCGTGCCGCTCGCCGTCGGCTCGGTAGTCGCCGCTTTGGTGGGAACTGGCGTCGGCACCTTACTGGGCCTCGGCGCTCATCACACGTTCTTCTTCGTCGTGATTCCGATCATGGCCGGTGGCATCGGCGAAGGAGCCATTCCACTGTCGGTCGGGTATTCGGAAATCCTCAATCAGCCTCCGGGTGACCTGTTCGCGCAAATTCTGCCGCCCGTCATGCTCGGCAGCCTCACCGCGATCCTGCTTGCTGGCTTCCTCAACTTTGTCGGAAAACGTTATCCGCATTTGACAGGCGAAGGGCGTCTCCAGCCGGACGAGCACGACGAGATGGATCCCGCCAGGGAGGAGGTCGAGGATGAAACCGGCGGCTTCATGGACGTGAGCACGATCGCGGCGGCCGGACTTGCCGCGATCACGCTGTATCTCATGGGGGTCATGTGCCACCGCTTGTTCGGCCTGCCGGCGCCAGTGGCGATGTTGTTCCTGGCGGTGCTTGCGAAGTTGACGAGCGCGGTGTCGCCGCATCTGCAGCAGGGCGGTTTCGTGGTTTACAAGTTCTTCTCGACGGCGGTCACTTATCCGCTCCTGTTCGCAATCGGTGTTTCGCTGACTCCTTGGGATAAGCTGATAGCGGCGTTCAACATCCCGAACATGATCACGATCTTCTTTACCGTGGCGACGCTGATGGCTACCGGCGCTTTCGTCGGCCGCCTTCTCAACATGTATCCGATCGAGGCGGCCATCGTTAACGCGTGTCACAGCGGGCAGGGCGGCACGGGCGACGTCGCGATCCTCACGGCCGCGAACCGCATGCAGTTGATGCCCTTCGCGCAGATAGCGACCCGCATCGGCGGCGCGATCACTGTCACGCTGGTTCTCGTGTTGTTGGGTCGGATCGCTTGAGTTCCAAGGCAGCTCGAAGAGCGAGCCCGACCGAAGGGGCCGAGGAAGGAGCGCAAACATGCAAGTGACGGGCATGCTTTACGGCAGCCGAATGCTGCAATTCGTCGGCTTCCCGGCCGCCGAGGTGCTGGGTTCGGACGCGAGCGAGGACGAGATCAAAGCGCTGATCGAGCGCCATGGCTCGGTGTTCATCAAGCCCGTATTCAAGGCCGGAGTGGGCAAGAAGGGCAAGGCAGGCTTGTTGGGCCGGGCCAAGGATCTCAAGACCGCGCTCAAGGAGAAGGAGCGGCTCTACTTCGTCGAGCATCGACACGGCAATCAGGTCGCCAAGGCGAACGGCGTCACCTTCGAAGGCGCGGTACCGGCCGAGCACGAGGTGTACTTCTCACTGACGGACTCGACGCACTTCCGCGCGCCGACCATGACGTTGACCCACCACGGCGGTATGGACATTGAAGAGCTAGATAAATCCCAAGTTGCGCAGGTTCCGTTCGATCCGCTGACCGGCTTCAAGGCCTTTGTCGTAGCCAACGCGCTGTCCAATCTGCAGGCGCCGAAGGAAATCATCTCGCCGCTGGTGCAGCATCTGCCGAAGCTCTGGGAGCTCTTCCACGACTACGGGATGACGACGCTCGAGCTGAACCCGATCCGCATGCGCCCCGACCGTTCGGGCAGGCTTACGCCGGTCGCCTGCGACTTCAAGTGCGGCTTCGACCGCGATGATCCTCGCTGGCAGCGCCTTCAACTCCCTCAACATCTGTTTGCGGTGGACTATTCCGATTTCGAGCACGAGATCAATCAGCTGCGCACCTACCAGGGCCAAAGCGACGTTTACGTCATCAACGCCGAGGGAACCATTCTGGCGCCCACCTTCGGCGGCGGCGCCAACTCGTTGGTCACCGAGCTTCTCGGCGACAATGCGATCATCTCGTCGGACTTCGGCGGCAATCCGCCCTACGCCAAGATGAAGGCGGTCGCCGAGATCTGTTTCAAGCACTGGCTCAAGCAGACGAATGTGCTGTTCATCATCGGCGGCAAGTCCAACAATACCGATATCTTCGAGACATTCCGCGCCATGGCGGATGCGCTGCGCGAGTACTTCAGCCGCAACGGCCCGACCCCCCTCTTCGTCGTCATCGGCCGCGGCGGGCCCAATCTCGTGCGCGGCATGGGCGCCATGCGCGACACCATGGAGGCGCTCGGCCTGCCGTACCGCATCTTCGGCTTCGATTCGGACATGAGCGAGGTGATCAACTACGCGCGCGCAGTCGACACGTGGATGAGAGCGGGCGGCCGCGCGGAGATCGCCAAGCATCTCAGGATCGCCGAGCCGGCCAAGGTGATGGCGGCGTGAACGGCAGCGAGTTTTGCTCAGCGCATTCGCAACGGTTTTCGTTCCCAGGAGCGTATCATGCAGAAGCGGGGCGTCGGCAGCTTCAGATACTTCGTCGGCATCGGCTCGCTCGCCGAGATTGCCACCCGCCAGGACCGCGTGTGCGTGCTCAACATCCTTGGCGGCGAGTCGAGCAGCGTTACACCGGTCGGTCACGCCTATTCCGGCGGCAATGTCGTATTCGGCACTTCGCCCGGTCGGCGCGGGCAGTTCATGCAGACGGCGAAAGGGAACATCCCCGTCTACAACAGCGTGCTCGAAGGGCTCGAGGCGGGCCATGGGTTCAATTGCGGCGTGATCTATCTCCCGCCCGCCGCGGCGCGCGATGGCGTGGCCGAGTTGATCCGGGTGAATCCGGCGCTCGAGAAGGTCTTTATCGTCACCGAGAAGATGTCGGTGCATGACGCCCGCGAGATCCGCGCCATGGGGCAGATGAACGGCATCGATATTTTCGGCGGCAACAGCCTGGGCGTGGCGGATGCTTGGAACGAAGTGCGCATCGGCGGCGCGCTGGGCGGCGACAGTCCCGACGAGGCGCTCAGGAAGGGATCGATCGCGATCCTCTCGAATTCCGGCAATTTCACCACGACCATTGCCACCTACCTTCGCATGGCCGGCTGGGGCACCACCACGCTGATATCGAGCGGCAAGGATGTCTACATCCACTATGCCGCACCCGAGTTCGCTTTCGCGCTCGCCAACGACGCGCGCAGCAAGGCGGCGGTGCTTTACGTGGAGCCGGGCGGCTACTACGAAGTCGACGCCCACTTCACCAAGCCGTTCGTGGCCTGCGTGGTTGGACGCTGGAAGAGCAAGCTGACCCGCGCCGTCGGTCATGCCGGCGCGATGTCGGGCGGCGCCGACGATGCCGTCGCCAAGGAACGCTGGTTCATGGAGATGTTCGGCGTCGACGGCATCTTCACGCCCGAGAAGCCGGTGTTCTCGGCGAAAGGAGCCGTCGTCACCAACATCGCTCATATCCCGGCGGCGCTGACCGCGGTCATGCGCGAGAACGCCACCCGGCATGACTTCGCCCCGGAGGGAAACCTGGCGCTCAAGCCGTGGTTCGGCTCGAACCTGGGAATCAAGTTGCCGCAGCAGCTCGATCTCGGCGTCGTCGCGGCGATGCCCCCATACGATGCCCAGATCGCGGCGCTGAACAGGCAGATCGGCGCCGTCATCCCGCGGCAAACCATGAAGGATTGCTCCGGCGCTTCGGTCATGGATGACAAGACGCAGGTGACGAGCGTGCACGGCGTCCCGGTGCTCGATCTCGCCCGCGAGCCGCTGGAGGCGAACTTCGCGCTTCCGCTCGTGCACGAGATCGCGGATGCGAACGACCGTGCGCTACTCGATGTCGCGGTCGCCGCCGAGGTCAATTTGGTAGGCGATCCGGCGCTCGTTGCCGCCGACGCGGCGCGCGAGGCGGGCAATGCGCCGAACACGGTCATGGCCGCGGCGGCGAGCATCATCGGGCCAAAAAGGGTCGAGCGAGCGCTTGCCTGCACCGACGCCCTCATCGACCTCTTCGCCCACAGCGGTCTCACCGACGCGCGCGACGAGAGCTTCGATTTGCGCAACGTCGATGTGAGCGACAAGACCAAGGCCTTGTTCCTCGCAACCGAAACGGATCGGGACGTTCGGCCCGCCCTCATGATCAAGGCGGTCCGCGCGCGAGGCGCAAAGTCGCTGTTCCTCAAGCTCCTGGAGAGTTTTTCCGCGCCGGTTCATCGAGATGCCGTTCTGGCCGCGCTTGCTACGACGATTGCTTGGGGCCCCTTGATGCGCAAACGCATCTCGAGGATCACCGCGCGCACGCTGCCTTGGTATCTACGGCTTTACGGCGTGATGATCGGCGCTTCCATTCCCGGCGCTCAGCATCAGCGCGGTTCGCTCTGCGGCATCCCGCGCGACGAGCGGTTCGAGACGTGGACCATGGCGGATCTGGCCTTCCTGGCAATGACCGGCAAAAAGCCGACGGAGGCGGAGGCGCGGCCGTTGCAAATCCTGATCGGCTTGTTGATCTCGAACGGTCCGGGTGCAATTTCAGCGCAGGGCGCCAAGGGCGCCGTCGCAGCCGACGGCCCACAGACGCCGGGCCGCGTGCAGCTCAACAAGGCCATGGTCGGGTTCCTCACCCATACCGGCTATAGCCACGGCGGCAACGGATTCGAAGGCATGGCTTTCCTGCTCGACCAGTTCAAGGACAAGAACCTCGAGGATCCGACCGATCCCAAGCACGGCCTCGATCTCAAGGCGATGGCGACCGATTTTGCCAAGGCTTACGTGCGCGAGAAGGCGGAAGGAAAGGAACTCGGCACCGGCGGCCCGCGCGCACTGCCGGGAGTGCATCATCCCGTGTTCAAAGGCAACCCGATCAATCACGATCCGCGCGAGCGGTTCATCGCCAAGATCATGGAAGAACGCGGCGACTACAACATCTTTCACGACTTTTACCGGCAGCTGGTCCAAGCGCTTTACGACGTCGGCGCGTCTCCTTATGTGTTCTGCGTCAATGTCGACGCCGTGATAGCGGCGCTCTTGCTTGCGCTGCTGTGGAAGGACTACAAGAGCGGATCGCTCGGGGAACGTGATCTCGAGACGGCGGCATTCACGGTATTCCTCTATGGCCGAATGATCGGCTGCGCCGCGGAGATCGACGATCACCTCAACCGCGGTCGCAACATGGATACGCGCACACCCGCCTCCGAGTGTCGGTTCGTCGCGTAAGGGGCAGGGTGGCAGACTGGTCAATTCGCGCCTCAGCGCGTTCGATTGACAGAAGATGTCAAAATGACCCATGGCTAAGATGATTGTTGGGTCGCGGTTCGTGACGGTCTTGCGTATTTCCGCAACTGGGGCTGCCGCTATCGTAGCAACCCTTTTGTTCCCGATACTATCCGCGAATTCTCAGCCGAACTGGCAGCACAGGCTTGGACACTTAGATCACGCCGTTGCCAGGGCTTTTAAAGGCGTGAAGAATTGCGTGGCTCGAGAACTGGAATCTGGCAGCTACCCCTCCAACGTTGACGATGCGCTGCGGGTGATTTTGGTACGAAACTGCGGACGCCAATATGATGCTTTTTTCCAGGCGTGTGTGGCTACTGGCAAGGAGTCGGAAGCGTGCTTGGGGTTCGTCCAGTCTTGGACCGCCGCTGAGTTCAAGGAGCGATTCTACCGATGAACCCCGTCACGGTCTCGACGTCGCCGCACTGGATGAGGTGTGGGATCGTCGGAATTCTATCGGCTTTCTATCTTTGGGAAGCATCCCAGTCACAGCGATCTGACTTCCTTCAGATTGCTGCGAGAGCAGCGTCATCCGAATAAAAGCAAATGCATTCGGAACCGCTACGCACTATGAGTCAGCGCGGCGACCTTTTTCAAATGCGCGATTGCAGCGTGCGCCCCGGTCGTGCTGGTGAGGAGATTGAGCGTCACGTCGTCGTCGTTCACGGGGGTGAGTGCAATGTCCGTGTACGTCCGAGCGGCGGGATCGCGCGTAATCACGAGCTTGAGCAAAAAAAGGCGCGCGATCATCCCCATGATGACCACATGCTTGCTCAGCGTCTGCCAAACGAACCGTGGCCAGAAAATGAAAGCGCGTTCTCGTGGCAGACCCGGGCGGCGCTCCGAAGGATGCTTGAGCCGGAGAATGCCGCCCTGCAGCGGATGCACGTTCTCGAGCCACACCGTAGTCGCGAAATTGACCAGCACCTTGATGAGGCTGTTGACGGATACGCCGGTCGCCACCGCGCGGCGCAGTAGCGTCTCCATGTGCTTCGGCGTGTAATAGAGTGACCAGGATTCGCGATAGATCGCCTCCCATTGTTCTCGGCTCATGCGCGCATGGCCGGTGCAGACATGCTCGACGTCGTACCGGTTGAGGTCGGTATCCATCACGCTGCCTTTTTTCCAGAGAATCTGATGGTCCTCCGAGCCCGGCAGCGGGGTGAGGCAGAAAAACTCGACGATGTCGAGCGGCAGTTCCTCCTGAATGATCGCGATGTCGCGTCGAATAGTCTCTGGGGTATCCGAGGGGAAACCCAGGATGTAGCCCGCGAGCGTGATTATGCCCTGCGCCTTCCAGGCCAACAGCATCCTTCTATATTCGGTGATCTTGTTCTGCCGTTTCTTGGCCCCCGCGAGGTTGTCCGGATTGATATTCTCAAGACCGATGAACACGCGCGTGACACCTGCGCGTTTCGCTTTCTCGATGAAATTCGGGATCTTGTGGCACAAGGTGTCGACCTGGATCATGAGGCCGAGCGGGATTGCGTCTCTCTCACGCAGCAGGATGAGGCGGTCGAAGATCGACTCCCATTCTCTGTTCCGCGCGAAGTTGTCATCGGTGATGAAGAATTTATGGATGCCCTGCGCCCAATTGAGCCGTATGAGATGCTCGATGTCATCAGCCGAGCGGAAGCGCGACTTGCGGCCTTGCACGTTGATGATGGTGCAGAACGAGCATTGATAGGGGCAGCCGCGGCCCGCATCGAAGCTCGCGCTTAGGCCCAGCGTCCGCGCCACATATTGCTTCGGCAGGAACGGAACCGGTGTGCCCGCCAGCTCCGGCAGGTCTTTGATGAAATCATATTGCGCAGCCAGACGGCCGTCTGCGGCGTCGCGCAAGAGCATGTCGAGCCGGTTCTCGGCCTCCCCAGCGAATATCGAGATCCCCAGCTCCCGGCAGGCATCGAGCCCGACGGCGCGACCGTCCAGCATGGAGAGGCACCCGGACACGTGAAATCCGCCGATTGCGACAGATATACCAGCGGTCCGGAACGGCCGAGCGATATCGAGGGCGCGCGGGTACTGGTTGGTTTGAACTCCGACCAGCGCGACAAGTCCGAAATTGCGGTGACGCCGGAGACGGGCGACGAGCGAAGCCACGTCCACCCGCGTGTTCGTCTCGTCGATGGCCTCGATGTCGATGGTGACGTCCGGTCCGAGGACTTGTCGCTTCGCGCAATCGGCCGCAATTGCGTATACTGCGGCGAGCGAATTCGATGGGATCAATGCACGCCACCAGCGGATCACGTACCCGTCGTCGTCGTAGTGCGATGGCTTGATTAGGATAAGCTGAAACCGTCGGCCCGCCGGCACATGGACCTCCAATGCGAGGCACTGATCGCCCTGATTGTTGATTCTATCATTGCCGCCTGCGAAAAGATGCAGGGTTAGCCGGCAGCCCCTGCCTTAATTCTTTGGCCGAACCGGCTGACGAAAGTCCCGGCGGACCCTTTGGTCGGCTTAGTCGCGACCGTGTAACCATGTAGTCGAGCCAGTCGATCAGTGGCCGAATCGAGGAAAATTCCTGATCTTCGATGACGGCGGTCTAATAGAACGCCCGTAGCAGATCGCCGCGCGACTGAAACTCGCGTAAAAACCTCTTGTTGTAGCCGATGTCGAAGCCAAGCGATTTCGCGGTGGCCTAGAGATTGGCACCGTCAATGAACGGGGCGAGTTTTTCTTTAGTTTGGGGACATGAACTTGATCACCGACGAGCGAGCATCCCGCGCATGACTGCGGGAAATTCAGCGCGCGACCGTGGCTATCTACAAGGCGCGCGTGCGGAAAAACGCTCGGCGTCAAGGAAGCCGAGCGTTGTCGCTTCGGTGGATCGAGACGAATCCAGGCGTCGTTACGCGGCTTGCAGATTGGCCGCCGCCTGCTTGCCCCGCTCGGTCACGATGTCGTAACTGACCTTCTGGCCTTCCACAAGGCTGCGCATGCCGGCGCGCTCGACCGCGCTGATGTGCACGAACACGTCCTTGCTGCCGTCGCTCGGCGCGATGAATCCAAAGCCTTTTTGAGTATTGAAGAACTTCACGGTACCTGTAGCCATCATGGCCTCCTTACCTTGCAATGTGTATCCGATCACGCGAGCATCGCGTGGTCGGTCATCCAATTTTGGGGGAGCTGGCTGCGCACCGTAAAATCGGGCATCGCGAGGCATACCGAAAACTGGTTGCGGGCTGATATCTATGTGACTGCGGCCGCAACGTCAACCCAGCTGCCGGCATCAATCCGGCGCAGGCCGTTGCATCGGATAATCGTCACTCTCGTAGAGGCGTTGCTTGGCTCGCTATCGAAGGTTTGCCGTCGAGGACTTGCCGCCGTGCGCGCACTGGGCGCGTGGATGCAGGTCGTTGACGCGCCCGACGCCGAAAGCGATGGCAGATCCTGCGACATTCTCTGCACAGGAATGGCTGTGTTTCGCGGAACCAGTAACCCTCAAGGCTGCCCGGTCTTTTGCGTCTCATCCGGCGGGGCTTCGCCTGCCTCGCGCTCGGCTTTGCGCAGCGCAGCCTTCTCCTCCTTTTTTCTTTGTTTTTCCTCGGTGCGTGCGCGTGCTGTCCTCTGTCGCTCGGCCCGGTCTCGACGGTAATTCGGCTTGAATGCCATTCGCTCCCTCCTTGTGCAACGGGTTGATTTGGTGCCCCACGACTATATATACGCAACGCGTTCGAGTTTTGCCCGTCCTTGCCATTGGCTTGCCCATCCAGGCTACGTGCCGGGCAATTTGGTCTTGCCGGCGGTGGCTCGATGATCGCGATGCCGCGCTCGATGCGTGGCAGCGTCGAACAATCACAGGAAAATCAAAATGGCACGCAAGCCGGCAACGCGCGCTGAATTCACGCTTTTCGACGTGGTTTACGAAGACGGCTCGCTGCGTTCCAATCGCAGAGTGCCGAGCGACGTCCTCGGGGGCCTCGATGGCGATGCCGCCGCGCGTGCCGTCATCGAAGAACAGGACCGGATTATCGCGGAGAAGTCAGGGACTCCGGCCGTTGGCGTGAAAAGCATTCACCGGTCCGGCAGCAAGAATACCGATCGGGCCGTACGACCGCCCGGCGTGAATTAGTATCGGATTGACAGCCAAAGTTTTAGATAGGCGTAGCCATCCCTTTGGGGTATCGGCTACGAGGCAGGACGGCGACCCGGTGCCGGCTGTGGAGGCTCAAGAGGGAAGAAAATGGCCAAAGGTGCTCACTGGGAACTTGTTTGTTCGGATGTATCGCGCCCCTTCGCGATTGAGACTTTTCGGTTGAAGGTGCCGAACGGATGGATTTACTGCAACACTATCACTCGGGCGCGCGTGTTTGCACGAGATGAATTTTCGCAGTCTATCGTTTTTGTACCCGATCGAGCAGGGGCCGAATCATCGACATTCCCATAATCAAACGAGCCTCGTGGTCTTTCTGAATCGTCGATCGCGTCGCGCCGAACGACATCTCTTGTGAATGCTACTCTGTTGTCCGACTTCCCACTTAACGCTTTCCGATCGCAGTCACTCGCGGCAACGACGAGGGTCACATCACCGAGCGCTCACTTCACCATCTCGACGAGCGGCTCGACGAGGCCCAGACGCGTGCATTGTTCCGCACCGCGGCGGCGCAAGCCTATCTCACGCAAGAGCGTCGGCTTGCGAAGAGCCGGCAAGGCCAAGCGCTGTGACTTCCACCGTCCGGACAAGCCAATAGCTGCCGCCGCACACCCGCTCTAGGCCGCAAAACTGTTGGTGTTTGGTCTCAAAGCTTTGAACCGCCGTCGACATGGATGGTGTCGCCCGTGATCCAGCGGGCCTCACTCGAGGCGAGGAATGCGACGACGTCCCCGAGATCGTCGGGCTGGGCGAGCCGCTTGAGTGTCTGCAGACCGAGCACGTAATCCCGTCCCGCATCCGTCTTCGTGAGATTCGACATCTCGGTCGCAACCACCCCCGGCGCCACGGCGTTGACGCGAATGCTGCGCTGGCCGAGCGCCGCGGCGAAGTGCTTCACCAGCGTGTCTATCGCGCCTTTGCTCGCAGCGTAGGCCGGCAGCGTGCCGACGACGGCATGCGCCGCCAGCGAGGAGACGAGCACGATGCTGCTGCCCTCGCGCATGATCGGCAGTAATTGCTGCACAAGAAAGAACGGCGCGCGGACATTCACGGCGAACAAAGCGTTGAAATCTTCGACCGTCGTTTCTTCGATGCCGGCTGCCTTCGACACTCCGGCATTGGCGACGAGGATATCGAGCCGGTCGCCGACAATGGCGCGAACTTGCTTGGCAAGCTTATATGGACCGTCGGCGGCGGCGAGATCGACTGCGATCGCATCGGCGTGGCCGCCGGCCTTGCGGATCTCGCAGACCACGTCGTCAGCCTCTTTCGCTCCGCGGCCATAGTGAACGAGAACCTGGGCGCCGGCCTCGGCGAGCGCCACCGCGCTGGCGCGCCCGATGCCGCGTGACGCGCCGGTGACGAGGGCGGTTTTTCCGGCAAGATTGAACATGAGCGTTCTCCAGCGGTTCGAGCCGCGCAGCCTTGAGCCTACGTTGAACGTCGGCTGTTAGCCGGCGGTCTTGCCGCCGTCGGCGGTAAGGATCTGGCCGGTTACGAACGAAGCGTTGTCGGAACCGAGGAAGACGACGGCGCGGGCGATCTCGTTGGGTTCGCCGACGCGCCCGAGCGGCACTGTCTTGAGCAGCGCTGCTTTTCTCTCTGCGTTTTGCGTAAAGCGGTTGAGCATGCCGGTCTCGGTCGGACCAGGAGCCACGGCATTGATGCGCACGCCTGAACTCGCTGCTTCGAGCGCTGCGGACTTTGTCATGCCTTCCACGGCGTGCTTGCTCGCGACATAGACCGAGGCTCCGGCTGCCCCTTCGTGACCATACGTCGAGGACATGTTGACAATGCTGCCGCGACCCTGCGCCTGCATCACGCGAAGCTCGTGCTTCATGCTGAGCAGCGTGCCGAGCACATTGGTGTCGAAGGTGGCTGCGTAGCTTTCGGCGGTCTGGTCAATGACCGGGCCAGGCTCACCTTCGGTGCCGGCGGCATTGACGGCGACGTCGATCCGGCCGAAACGCGCAACAGTCTGGTCCACGAGACTGCGTACCTCGTCCTCGCGGCGCACGTCGGCACGCACGAACGCCGCTTGCGCGCCGAGGCCGCGGAGTTCGGCTTCCAGCGCCTTGCCTTCGGCTTCCCGGCGGCCGGACGCGACGATCTGTGCCCCGTCTTTGGCAAAGGCGAGCGCGGTGGCTCGGCCGATGCCGGTCAAAGCGCCAGTGATCAAGACGACTGGGTTGCTCATTTTGTGATCCTCGCAATCTACTGCCCTACCGGCGGAGTATGGATCGCCCCGGCGGGAAGCTGATAAAAGGCCCATGGGTGTCTCCCAAGAGCGCTTCCGCTGTGGGGCAAGTAGGCACCCCTGGCGCCCGCGCCAAAGACTTTGTAAGTAGAGGGGCATGCCTTAGGGATATGGAGGCCGCGATGGAGCTACGGCACCTCCGCTATTTCGTCGCCGTCGCCGAGGAGGGCAGCCTGACGCTGGCGGCGGAGAAACGGCTCCACACGGCGCAGCCTTCGCTGAGCCGCCAAATCCGCGATCTCGAATACGAAGTCGGCGTTGCGCTCTTGACCCGCAGCGTGCACGGCGTGGAGCTGACCGCCGCCGGCCGCGCCTTCCTCGATCATGCGCGGCTCGCGCTCACGCAAGCCGAGGCGGCCGCGGAAGCGGCGCGGCGCGCCGCACAGCCGGCCAGACAGATTTTCGCGATCGGCTTCCTCACCGGACAGGAAGTCGAGTGGCTGCCGCGGGCCACCAACATTCTTCGGGACGAGCTGCTCAACATCGAAATCAGGGTCTCGAGCGACCATTCGACGACGCTCGCCGACGAACTTCTGCGCGGGAAACTCGACATCGCGTTCCTGCGGGCCGAGCCGGTGCCCGATCTCGAATTCAAGCCGGTCGCGAAAGAGCCGCTCGTCGCCATCCTGCCGAGCGATCATCGACTTGCGAAGCAGAAGGCCGTCGATCCGCAGGATTTTGTCGGTGAAACATACATAGGCGTCTCGAACACGCCGCGGGTGCTGCGCGCCATTATCGGCGACTATTTCAAGCGACGTGGAATCGAGATCGTGCCCACGCTTGAGATCGACAACTACGCCATGGCGATTTCTTTGGTCGCGTCGAGACGTGGCGTGGCGCTTCTGCCGATTTCCGCTGAAAATTTCTTGCCGTGGTCGGTCGTCAGCCGCCCGCTCAAAGGCGGGGTGCCGACGATCGACCTGATGATCGGATATCACAAGGCGAACGCGTCACCGATCTTGAAGACCTTTCTCTCGAGGATTGAAGACTTGACCACGCGGCTCTCCGGCACGGCACGAAGAGCTCGCGGCTAGCCTCAAAACGCAGGGCAACTCGATCGGCGCGCACGCCGTCGACGCTCGGCACGTGCAGCCAAATGCTCGCGGCTCAGCGCGTTCGCTTGACCTGCGAGCAGCTGACCACGGTGGACTTGCTGTGGGTATGCATGTAGCAGAACGAGAGCGTGTCGTCGCCGTCGAGTTGTCCGTTCCAGAAGCCGTCGGTATCGGCGAAGACGAAGCTCTTGTTGTCCTTGCCGGTAAGCTCGCCGATGAACGGTTCGTCGGTCTTCTCCCCGCCGCCCGAGAGCGTCGTCACGCCCCAGAAGCGGCGGCCGTCCTGCCCCCTGATGTCGAACGCTAGGTCCTTCTCGAGCAGGGCCGGGTAGGCCCAGGTTCCACGACCTTTCGGCCAATGCCCGCCCTTGCCCACGAGGATGGTGTGAGTCTTCCCGATCCATTTTCCCTTGACGTCTGGCGCTTGACCCTCGCCGAGCGCGGACACCGGATACGCAACGAGCGCGGCGATTGCGAGGTGGCGAATGACCGACCGATTCATGGAAGCTCCTCTGGATATGTCGATACGCGGTGAATCCTCTAGCATCTGGAGTTTGCAACCGGAAGGGTTCTCTTGCTCGGGATCGTTCGTTCGCTAGCGCATTCGAGCCGCCGGGCGGCGGGCGGGCGGCCTGATTACGGCGCGCGCATATAAGCCGGCGTACCCCCGGCGAGAAAATCTTCACGCGGCGGCGCGAAGATGTCCACGACCTCGGTGTCTTCGGGGAAAAAACCTTCGTGCTCGGTATTGCCGGGAATGACTGCAACATCGCCCGCGACCATCGAACGCCGCTCGTTGCCGAGGCGGAAATCCATCTTACCCTTGAGCATCCAAACGATCTGCTCGTGCGGATGCTGATGCGCACCGGCATGCGCGCCCGCCTTGATTTTCCACCACACGATCATTCCACGCTTGCCCGCGAGAACGCGGCGCTCGATTTTGTCGTTGATACGCTCCCACGGCAGCTTCTCGAGCGCGCCGAACCCGGACATCACGGGCATAATCGTTTCCTTCCCTTGCGTTGCTCCGGAACATTATAGCGCCTCCAACTAATCGCGGGGCCTCCTAATTGCGCGTCGATCCCAGCATCGGCGCATGTGCGCTTGCGGGGGGAGCTGCGGTTCCATGGAACAGCGATGCGCCCTGATCGTTTCCGCCGCTTTTGACCCCAAGTCTACATAGACCCCAAGTCTACATAGACCCCAAGCGTACATAGCCTGCATCGAAATCCCGCCGCGCAGCAGTCCCCTGGCGCACCGTGGTGCGCTATTGTCTCGGTGGCAGCGCAGGATTCAGAACGATTCAGGGACCACCAATGATTTCAATGGTTTTAGAGGCGCCGTTTTAGAGAAAATCGGCCCTTTTTACAGCGATCAGGGCGCCCATTCCTCCACAGGGCACTGGCCCGTGCTCGTGATATTCTGGCATGCGCGCTCGCATTGCTCGCGGCCTGCCGGCGAGCAACGTAGCGACGGCCCGAAGGAGGAATTCTGCGTGAAAGCCATCGTTGGCGCCGTGCTTGCGCTATCCGCAACCGCCGCGTTCGCCGAACCGTTGCCAGTGTCCAAGCCACCGGGGCCGGGCGGCTCTTGCCCGCACGGCTACCTCGCGTCTGGCAGCTACTGCGTCCCCTCGCGCGGCGCCGCTGACGCTATCGCCAAGCCACCGAACGGCACCTGCCCGTGGGGCTGGCTCGCGAGCGGCAGCTATTGCCTGCGTAGCGGCAGCGGCGGCCGATGACGATACCTCGTCGTGGTGCGCATCGCAGCGCCAAGCCCGACCGCCGCCGCGCGCTGGAACTGCTTGCCGCATCCCCCGACGGCTGCACCGAAGCGATCATGCGCGCGCACGGCTTCACGGTCCCGCAGATGGTCGAGCTTGTGCGCGCCGGGCTGGCGAGCGCCACAGCCGAGCGCGTCGTCGCGGGCAACCTCACGATGGAGGTCGCGGTGGTGCGGACCACCGAGGCGGGGCGGCAGATCCTTGGCGGGGACTTACATGCGGGATACTAGCGCGGGCGCAGGAAAAGACGATCCGTACACGGACTCCCCGCGTAGATACATAAATAAAAGGGAGGGCGTTCGCCATGTACTTCACGCAGCAATCAGGGCCTTACTATCAGGTGAGGACCCGTTCGCGATTCACTTGCTCGGACAATCGGCAGAAAAAGTGCTCATCGATCTTCTGGAGAATGGAGGGGTAAAAGATCCACTGTTCTCACTTCTCAAGCCGGACATGCGATCGATATTCTTCGACATCTATCGCGAATCCTACAATTTTCTAAAACATGCTGATCGGGACTCCGATGGCAAACTTGGTGTCCGCAACATCGTCGGGTCAAATGATCTTCTTCTGTTCACCTGTATACTACGCTACGGTGTGCTGTTCGGGTCCTATACCCAGCACATGTCCATCTTTTTAAGGTTTGCTGGATTGCTTTACCCTGGAATTGTCGATTGGGACCAGTGGCCCAATCTGAAAAATCTACTCAAAGAGGCAACTCGCGGCCCGCTCACTCGCGGCGAAGCCACTGCGATCACGCGGCTCGCGATGCAACAAAACCCGGAGTGTCAGCGGGAGGCACAACAAGATTTGGACGACGTGGCAATCGCGAATAGCACAAAAGTGGGAGAGCACTGGCGGCGGGAAAGTTGAAAATTGGCCTATCCAACTCATTTGTTGAAGTACGGAGCGGAGCGGGCTGCGCATTCGCGCACCTCCGGTTATCTGATTGACACCGCTGATCCTCAAACGCGCGTCCGCCTCGCGGCCTTCCGGCCAATGGAGCGATGACGATTACGACGTCGTCGCCGATGGTGCCGTCGTCGGTCGCATCTTCAAGGGGCACGCCGCGCCGGTCGGAACGCCTTGGATGTGGCGAATCTGCTCCGAACACTGTACAATTTCATCGGGGTAAAGCTCGCCGCTTTCCGGCTTGAAATTTGAGCGCCCCCCAAACTGGATCATTACAATGCACGCCAATCAAGCCACCGCGGGGAGCGGCATCTGGCTCGTGTTAAGCGTTACAGGCATCCTGGCCTACTCGGACTCGCTGTTCGGAGCATTGCGGCGGGCGTACGAACTTTCCGCACGCACAACCTCGTTCTGGGAAGCCCCGAGCGCAATACAGAAGGTCGGGTCTGACCCCCAATATCTCAGTGCGGAAGATATCCTATCGTGGTGGCGTCAGCTCGAAATGTGCGGGCCGACGTAATTCACGCACCTGTCTCTGCAAGTGTGCGATTGGCCTGTGTGGACGCTGGCCTTCGGGCATCACCAAGATCGCACGCCGACGCATGGCTATGCCGAGACGCGCGAAGCCGCGATGGCGGCGTTCGCGAAGAGTTGGCGGCGACCGGCATAAAAGAGAAGTGTTGACCGCATGAATTCTCATCGCCTATGGCCCGAGCATTCCCGCTAGTTTCCGGCGAGCGGCCGCCTATGTCGATAAAATTCTCCGAGGCGCCAAGCCCGCCAATTTGCCGGTGGAACAGCCGACCATATTCGAGCTTGCCGTGAATCTCCAGACTGCGAGAGCGATTGGCGTCACCATCCCAACGTCGATATTGGTGCGCGCCGACGAGGTGATCGAGTAAGCGCAGCCGGATGAGCCTCAAGCCCGTTCACGCAGGCTGCCGACGGGCCATAGCGCGACCGTGAGGCTCTGCAATATGATTTGCCTGGGTCCGAGACCCGGGGGAGGACGCTGTCACATCGCCCGGGTGGAGGAGGCGAAGCGGGCAAAGCACGGCGCCGCATTATAAAGCCGTTCGCAGCCAGCGCAGGGAGGATGCCGTGAGGTTATTTTTTTCGTCGCTTGTGGCCGCCGTCGTCGCAATGCCGGCTTTCGCCGATGACATTCCCCGCTTTCAGGTTGACGCCGCGTGGCCCAAGCCGCTGCCGAATGACTGGATCATGGGTCAGGCCGCGGGCGTCGCAGTGGACGCGCAGGATCATATCTGGGTGATCCAACGCCCGCGAACGCTCACCGACGACGAGAAGGCGCTGACGCTCAATCCGCCGCTCTCTAAATGCTGCCGCCCGGCGCCCGCGGTCATGGAGTTCGACGGCGAAGGCAACCTGATCCAGGCTTGGGGCGGCCCCGGCGAGGGCTATGACTGGCCGCAGAACGAGCACGGCATCAGCATCGATGCATCGGGCTTCGTGTGGATCGGCGGCAACGGCGACAACGATGGACAATATCTGAAGTTCACGCGCGCCGGGAAATTCGTGCTGCAGATCGGCAAATCGGGACAGCAGACCAACAGCAACGACCTGACGCGTCTTGGCCGTCCAGCCGATGCGGAAGTCGACCCGGAAACGAACGAAGTCTACATCGCCGACGGATATTTCAATCACCGCGTCATCGTATTCGACGCCAACACCGGCGCCTACAAACGGCACTGGGGTGCCTACGGCAAAAAACCGACCGATGAAAAACTGCCGCCTTACAGCCCGGCGGCGGCGCCGTCGCCGCAGTTCGGCAATCCGGTCCACTGCGTGAAGATCGCCAAGGACGGCCTCGTCTATATTTGCGATCGCGCCAACGACCGAATTCAGGTCTTTCGCAAGGACGGCACCTTCGTCAAGGAGTTCATCGTCGAAAAGAATACGCTGCGCGCCGGGTCGGTTTGGGATCTCGACTTTTGGATCGATCCCAAGCAGACATATCTGCTCAACGCCGACGGCATGAATAACGAGGTACGAACGCTGCGGCGCGAAACCGGAGAGATCGTCGGTGCGTTCGGCCGCAACGGCCGCAACGCCGGGGAGTTTCACTGGGTGCACAATTTGGCGGTCGATTCAAAGGGCAACATTTTCACGACCGAGGTGGACACCGGCAAGCGGGCGCAGAAGTTCCGTTATGTCGGACCAGCTGTACGGTAATAGCTGGTAAGCGCAGCCCGAATGGTCGGCGAGTTCCTCGCCGGGCGAAGCCTTAAGTGAGGTCCGGATCTCGCTTTCGCGGCGCGCGATCAAAGGCTGAAGACTAGACCTGAGAAGGCGGCGCGTTTCATTTCGGCCGGCGGTCGGTCTGATCGGCCGTTTGATGTGGGACATTCGTGCTAAGAGTCCGCTTGTCATGCCGGCCGCCCCGCAATCGATCATCGACACGCGCCGCCACCAGATGTTTCCGGTTCTGGAGACGACGGATATCGAGCGCGTGCGCCGTTTCGGCAAGGTCCGCGCGTATCGTGCCGGCGAGGCGCTCGTGCAAGTCGGCCATGTCGGTCCCGGTCTCACGATCATTCTGACCGGACGAGTGGATGTCACTCAGCACGATGAATCGGGTCGCCGCCGCCACATCGTGACCCATGGGCCGGGATCCTTCATGGGCGAGTTGGCGCAGCTCGCGGGCCGACCTGCTCTCGTCGACGCCCATGCGCAGGAGGAGGTCGAAGCGCTCATCATCGCGCCCGGAGAATTGCGCGCATTGCTGATCGCCGAAGCAGAGCTGGGCGAGCACGTCATGCGTGCGCTCATTCTGCGTCGGGTCGGGCTGCTCGAGACCGGCGCCGGCGGGCCGGTGATCGTGGGCCGTCCGCAGAACGCCGATGTGCTTCGGCTCGAAGGTTTTCTCGGCCGCAATGGCCATCCCTACCAGAGGCTGGACGCCGAGACCGATGCCGAGGCCAAGGCGCTGATCGAGCGTTTTCATGTCGATACCGGTCAGTTGCCTATCGTGCTTTGTCCCGGCGGGCAGCTGTTGCGCAATCCGACCGAATCCGAGCTCGCCCGCTGCATCGGCTTGCTGGGGCCGATCGATCCGAACCGTCTCTATGACGTCGTTATCGTCGGCGCGGGCCCCGCGGGCCTAGCCGGTGCCGTCTATGCAGGCTCGGAAGGATTGTCGGTTCTCGTTCTCGACTGTCGTGCATTCGGTGGGCAGGCCGGGGCTTCCATGCGCATCGAGAACTATCTGGGTTTTCCGACGGGTATCAGAGGCATGGCGCTGATGGCACGTGCATACAATCAGGCGCAGAAATTCGGGGTCGAGATGGCGATACCCGACGAGGTCATGGAGCTCGATCCATCGGGCGGCGCCGGGAACGGGCCGTTTGTGCTTAAGCTTTCGAACAGCGAGCGGGCCATGGCGCGCTCGATCGTGATCGCCACCGGCGCGCGTTACCGGCGGCTCGCCGTCGATGGTCTGGAAGCGTTCGAGGGCGCGAGCGTGCACTATTGGGCGTCGCCGCTGGAGGCAAAGCTTTGCAGCGGACAGGAAGTGGCGTTGGTCGGGGCTGGGAATTCCGCCGGGCAAGCCGCCGTGTATCTGGCGAGCCATGTCGCCAAAGTGTGGGTGCTTGTGCGCGGGCCGGACCTGGCGGCGAGCATGTCGCGTTACCTGGTCGATCGCATTGCCGGCCTGTCGAACGTGGAAGTGTTGACGCAAACGAACGTCACTGGTCTCGAAGGTCGCGGCGGCGTTTTGGAGGCGATACGTTGGCGACAAAAATCAGGCGAGGACGTGCGCAGACCCATGCAGCACCTGTTCCTGTTCATCGGAGCGGATCCGAACACGCAGTGGCTGTCGGGATCGGGCGTCGCGTTGGACGCGAAGGGCTTCGTATTGACCGGCGGAGACTGCAACGAGAGCCGCAATCCGCTGGAGACCAGCCGGCGCGGGGTTTTTGCCATTGGTGACGTACGCTCGGGCTCGGTTAAGCGTGTCGCCGCGGCCGTCGGCGAGGGCGCGCAAGTTGTCGCCGTATTGCATGCTGCTTTGGGTTCGGTAGCGAGTAAGTTGCCGGTCGGTTGAGGCGCTTCGTCGTTTTGCGCTCGGCGAAATGACCCAATTCGGACCTCGCGGGACTCCGTCGGGGCGTCTCATACGTGATTGGATGATCGACGGGCGCGGCAACGCCAGCTAAGTGGGGCACAACCCCCTACCGCCATACGCCATCTTGGATAGGATGCGATGCCGTCCTCGAACCGGTAGAGCAGCGTATCAATCAATTGGGACGACGCGAGGCCGTCACTGTTCTCGGCGGCGCTTCATGAGCATCTAGACGAACTGCCTCGCGTTGCTTTCAGGGCTGAGACTTTGAACAATGGTGGACCCACAGCCAGACAATCCCGCACCTGACGCTTGGCGATTCAACACGCGCGCCTTTCTCGTAAGGGAGTGGCCCTACCTCCTGGTGCTGATCCTTGCGATCTTTGGTGTTGCGTACACGAGTTTCTCCAAGACACCCATAACGACATATTGGATCGTTCTGGCGCCTTTCATCGGGCTCATTTGTGTCATCGCGCGGTGGCGAGACGCCGAAAACCGCGAGCAGCGTTTGCGTCTTATCTGGACGCAGGCGCTGCATTGGGCCGCGGTACTTGTGGCAATGCATCTCATGTTTGTGGCCGATGTCAGCCGGATGATGAACGCCGATGCCAGCGCGCTAGCGACATTGACGGTGCTCGCACTGGGGACCTTTACGGCTGGCGTTCACGTCGCAGCATGGCGCATCTGTGTGGTCGGCATAGTGCTGGCGCTCGGGGTCCCGGCCATCGCATGGCTCGAGCAATCAACGCTGCTCCTTCTGTTGATTGCGGTTGTCGTCGTGGCGGTCATTGCGCCATTTTTCTGGCATCACAAGCGGTCGGCTCAACGTCCAGCTGCATCATGAGAGACTGCTGTACTGCGGGATATCGGCCCGGCCCCATGACCGCTGTGGGTCAATCGCATCGGATCGACACGGCGGTGCCGGGCGGCCGACGTCCGCTTCACCTCCAATAGCGTCCAAACATTGGCACCGCAGCGAAACGACCCGGTGCCCCCAGCGACGATCCGACGCCCTCAAGCGCCTCACTCCGGTCTGATTTTGGCGAACTTGATCACCTTCGCCCACCGCTCGGTCTCCTCAGCGATGAGCTTGCGGAATTCCGCAGGTGACATCATCAGAATCGGGTTGCCGAGGTTCTCGAGCCGGCCCTTGATCGTCGGATCAGCCAGCGCGGCGTTGACCTCGCGGTTGAGCAGATCGACGATTTCCGTCGGCGTGCGAGCAGGCGCGCCAATTCCAGACCAGCCGCCCCCCACATAGCCTGGCACCGACTCACCGATCGTCGGAACATCGGGCAGAACCTGCGAGCGCGTCGCGGGCGTGACCGCAAGCGCACGAATCCCGCCAGCCCTGATGTGCTCGATCGACGAGGGCAGGTTGTCGAACATGACCTGAACCTGCCCGCTCATGAGGTCGGTCAGCGCCGGCACCGAGCCGCGGTACGGCACATGCAGCATGTTCACGCCTGTCATCATCTTGAACATCTCGCCGGCGACATGACCGGCACTTCCAATTCCCGGAGACGCCATGCTGAGCTTGCCAGGATCGGCCTTCGCAAGGGCGATGAGATCGGGGACGGTCTTCACCGGCAGCGAATTATTGACGTTGAGAACCTGATAGCCGCGGCCGAAGGTAGCGATCGGAGCAATTTCGCGGGCGAAATCGACGGTGCCATAGAGCGTGGTGTTGATCACGTTGTTCGATGAAATGACCAGAAGCGTGTAACCGTCCGCCGGAGAGCGCGCCACCATATCGGTAGCGACATTGGCGGCAGCACCCGGCCGGTTCTCGACTATGAATGTCTGACCGAGCCGCTGCTGCAGCCATTCCGCCATCAGGCGCGCGGAGATGTCGATTGCCTGGCCGGGGGGAAAGCCGACGACGATGCGCACCGTCCGGCTTGGATAGCCTTGTGCATTCGCAATATGCGAGACGCCCGGCAGCGCGGCAGCACCAGCTGCCAGATGTAGAAATCGGCGACGTGGGAGTATCATGCACTCCTCGGGCCCACTCGGCCATCGCGTCGGATCGACCCGTCTGCGACGCTCGCGGAATGTCCGCTATCGCTCCAATACCGACCGAATTTATGCGCCACAACAAACCGTCGCGATGCCAACAACAGACATTCTGCGTCGTCCACAATCCATGAGGATCGGGCGCAATATAAGGCGGCGCCGCTGACGGCGGCAAAAGGCACGTCGGTCATCCTGGCCCTAAACCAGTACAATTGTATCGGGTGCAGTCCTGGTAAACGTCCCGACACTGGAACGATGGCGCCTGGTTCAGACGACGACAGTCGCGAAAGCGTGCACGGCAGGTGTTTATGCATTTCTGTTTAGCCGTCTGAGCGGCCGCGAAGTTACGAGGGGCAAGATCGGCGTCGCGCGCGTTGAGTGTTCCAATACTCAACGACAGAAGCGCTGCGAAGGCGGGGAAGACGGCAAACGACGGCTTGCCGCATTTCATTGGTCAACTCCCTAGTAGAGCCCACGCTCGGTCATGATCTTCGACTGTCGCTCGTTCTCCTCGTGGGTGAGGCCCTTGACATGCTCGAGCAGCATCTGGGCGTAGCTGGGCAGGATGGACCGATCGACATGCCGGCTTGCATCCCAGAGCGCCGATCGCGTCAACGCCTTGGCGCAGTGAAGAAACGCTTCCTCGACCGTGACGATGAGGCCGACCTTCGGCGCGCGATCGTTGACCGCGCTCGGCGCCAACAGCCGCGCATCGTCGGTGATGCGAGCGGTGCCGTTGATGCGCAGCGTCTCGTTCATACCGGGGACCAGGAACAGCATACCGATCCGCGGGTTGACCAGCAGGTTGGTCATGCTGTCGAGCCGGTTGTTGCCCACCCGGTCGGGCACCAGCAGCGTGCGATCGTCGAGCACGCGCACGAAGCCGGGGGGATCGCCGCGGGGCGAGACGTCGGCGCCGTTGGGTCCCTGCGTTGCGACGATGCAGAATGGCGAGAGCGAGACGATGCGGCGGCAGTACTTGTCGAGCGCCCGAAGCACCTTGTCGGTCGCCCGAAGCATCGGCTGAAAATGCAGAGCCCGAAGGCTCGCCTCATCGGTGATGAAGCGCGTATCGTCAGGTAGCATGCGTTGCCTCGGGACGTTTTCGATTTCCCGGCGATCACAATAGCGCATCTCCCGGACCAAGTGGGAACCCGCCGATGCGCGGCCGCGGTTTCAGAATCGCAGCGCCACGCCGGCGCTCACGTCCTGGATCCACACGCCGGTGCCGCCGGCATTGACGGTCGGGCCGACCGGTCCGCCGACCGGGCTCGCGAAGCCGGAGCCGCGCGACGCCGCGGCAAGCGCCGTGGCGGTCGTGTTGATGTACGGGTTCATCGCATCGCCCGGGCGGATGATCGAGCTGACGTAGAGCGCGTTGTAGGCGATGTAGGGAGTAAGCAGGTCCGTCACGCGGTAGCCGGTCCGCACGCCTAGCTCCGCCACGCCGGCAAGCTGGTGGGATCCGTAAGTGCCGATATTGCTCGGCTGGGCAAAGATGCCGCCGCCCAGGATACTGCCGGCGCCGCCCGACACCGGAAAGAAGATCGTGCCGGAGGTGGTGGTGCTGGAGCCGTCGACCGACAGGCTGCGATACATGTCGCCGAGCGCGCCCTTGAGGCTCGCCCGCAGCACGAAGCCCGCGTACTGCGCTTCGGCGCGCATCCCGAGCTGCGCGCCGTTGAAGCTGCTGCGGGTATGAAAGCCGTCATGGGAACTGAACATCTGCCCGGCGTTGGACGATCCGGCGACGCCCGCCGTCTGGACGTCGAACTCCAGCCCTTCGGTCAGTTGCAGCCAGCGATAGCCGGCCAGCGCCTCCACCTTGAGCCGAGGGTCGTCGTGCAGCCGATAGACACCCACGAGCTCCGCGCCCAGCATCCGCGCGGACATCGTCCGCTGCATCGTGCCAGCGAAGCCCGGCCCGTTCGGGAACGGCCCGGGCAGGACATAGATCGACTGCCCCGGCGCGCCGCCGCTGGTGTAGCCGCTGAGGTCGAACAGCGGCACCGCATAGGTGGCCGACCCCGGCAGGCCGTTGGTCGACACCGACTGGCGCGTCGTGCCCGGCGAGAGAACGAAGGCCCCGATCTCGATCCCCAGCCCGGCGGCGCGGTCGACCCAGGTCCCGAGCGCGAAGCGGCCGCCAAGCTCCATCGGCAGCGACACCGACGTGCCGCCGATCTGCACGCTGGTGCCGGGCTGGCCCAGCGCGCCCGGCAGTGGCGCCGCGAGCGACCCGGCCGTCACCAGCGCCGTCGGCTGCGGCGCGTCGCCGATCTTCCACTTGAGCGCCGCGGCATCGATCCAGTACCGGTCCCGGCCCGTGGCCTCCTCGGCGCCGGCCGGATCCCCCAGGATGAAAGCCGCCAGCACGGTGCAGGCGAGCCATCTCTCCATTCGGCGCCGCTCCCCTCTCGTCGCATCGCCACCGCAGCCTTAGCAGAAAAGCCCGTGATCTGGCAGCGCGTGGAGGACACAGTGCGCCACCGTCGATCGGGCTCACGACCCACGCGATCGTCTGGGCGGCGTCGCGGTGATGTCTAGACACGCCAGCAATTAAGACGCCGAAAAGCCGTAGAGTGTTGCCGGATTGTCGACCAGGATCTTCTTCCAGATCATCGGATTGGAGATCCACTTGGGAAGCTGGTTGATCTGCGCACCATCGTCGCTCGGATACGGCGGAGCGAGATCCTCGCGTGTTGTGCCGCGGCCGGGATGCGGCCAGTTCGAGCCCCAGAGCATGCGGTCCGGATTGGCATTGATGAGCGCTTGGGCGATCAGCGGCGCGTCAGGGTAATGCGGCGGCTGGTCGGAGATGCGATACGTGGCAGAGAGCTTCACATAGGCCTTCCCAGACTTCACCAACGCGAGCAGCACGTCAAAGCCGGGTTGATTGACGCCGTCGTTCGCCTTGGCTCGCGCGAAATGATCTATCACCACCGGCATGGGCACGGCGGCGGCCTCGTCCTTGAGCGCTACCACCAGCGGCAGCGCGGCATTGAGTTGAATGTGCCAGTTGCGGCCCCTCAGCTGCTCAGCGGTCTCCAGCAGCCGGCGCCTCGCATTGTCGGGGTTGGATTCGCCCGTAGTCTCAAAGTTGAGCCGCACGCCGCGCATGCCGGCTGCCGCCATATCGTCGATCTGGCTCTGGCCCGTGGCCTTATCGATCACGGCGACGCCACGCGCCCGCGCCGGACCGAGTTTCTTTATGGCGTCAAGGGTGCAGGCGTTGTCGACCCCATAAACGCTCGGCTGCACGACGACAACGCGGTCGAAATGTAACTGCCTTTGCAAAGCGAGCAGGTCCTCGGCGGTGGCCTCGGGCGGCGTGTAGACCCGCCCGCTGAAATACGGAAACCGTGCTGGATCAAATACGTGCACGTGGCAGTCGCAGGCGCCGCGCGGGACGTCGAAATTGACCGGCGTCTTGACGGTGCTTGGAGCCGCGGCATGAGCCTCTCCGCTCCCAAGCGCGAACAATGCGCCTGCCCCGGCGCTGGTTAACAGCATGGTCCGCCGTGTCAGCATGGCGATATCCTCTCTTGAACATGACCTTGGCGATGACATTTCGACCGAGTGTGCTTGGTCGCGACCGCCGCGACAATCCGGGTACAAAATGGATTCGTGAAGGTGCCACGACCGCGGGCGTAGCGATCCGACGTGAACGATGCGCAGCGTTCGTTTCCGTCGCCCCCAAGTCGCGCTAACCTCGATCAACACGTACGCGACGGCGGAGCGAGGAACGGATGACGGAAGAACGCTTTCCGCGTCGTGATTTCTTGAAGGTCACCGCCAGCACTGCGTTGACCTTCGGCGCGGGCTTGCCGGCCACAGCACAAACATCGGCATCAGCGCGTAGCCCGGATGGAGCAAAGCGACATCCGGGTTCTGCTCACCACAACCGACCGCGCATGCAGCATCCCGGATTTCGCTTCGCTCAATCCAGGCTACTTGCTGGTGCTGGGCGGTGACGGTGCGGACACCGCGGGGCTAAGAAGGCGCAGAGATAAAGGAGTGCAGGCGGGTCCAACCCTTTCCTGCGCCCTGATCGGTGCCCGGCAGCCGTTCGTTAGTAACGTCCGGCGTAGTAGCCGAAGTAGTTCCGGTCTCCGTAGCCGTAGTACGGCGGATAGCTATAGCTGTAGTAGGCCGGACCATACCCGTAGTACGCCGGCGAACCGTAGGCGTAATAGGGACCAGGACCGTAGCTATACGGATACGCATAATAGGGCCGTGCAAATGCGCTGCCGATGAGCGCACCTACGGCGAAGCCGCCGAGCGCTGGGCCCCACCAGCCCCGCGAGCGCGCGTCCGCCGTGGTGGGCGTGGCAACGCCCGCGACCGCGATAGTCGCCGCTGCGAGAGCGGTAAGAAGAAGTTTCCTCATGGCGTTCACCTCGATCTGAGGACGATCGTGTGAAACGCGAGACTCTCTCGAAATGTTCCATGCCGCGCCCCAACGGCACACGCGCGTCGCCGGCGCTTGTCCACCAGCGGCGGGCACCACGAAGCTGTGAGCTACCCCGCGCTCAGCCCGTTGCGTCCTTGATCGCGGTTTCGAAGCTCTTCGGGTCGAAGGCCGGCATACTTTGGATCCGCCCCAGGTGCTGGGTGGAGTACCAGACGGAAAACGCGAGCATTGCCTCCGGATTCGGGGCATCGACGATGTCGACGAAGTCGTAGTGGCCTTGCGTGTAGTGGATCGACTCGATCTTGATGCCCAGTTTGTCGAGCTTTGCCTTGGCCTTCTTGACTCGCTCCGACTGTTTGCTTGCGTACTCGGGGCTCAGATTTCCAAGCAGCACATATTTCATGGCTACCTCCACGTCATGTGGATCGTTTTGCGCGAAGACCTCGCAACTATAGGCCTTCTGGCGACCAACGCCCATGGGGCCGCGATCCATCGAATAGTTCGAGTAGCGCCTACCAAATCCCATCACGAGGGCGAAGAGTCGAGAAACACGTAGAGCGCCGCAATCTTGTGGTCGCGGACGATGATCACATCCACGCCAGTGTAGTCCGGCTTTTCGCCGCGCGGGCCCGATCCCCATGCAAGCCTTCCCGCGTTATGCAATGCCTGCGGAGCACCATGGGGCACGTAGACGAAGTGCGGGTGCGTCGCGCGCAGGTCTGCGGCGAATTTGTCTAATGCATCATGCCCGATGAAAACTCCAGGCGGCACATAGAGCACGCAGTCGTCCGTATACAGCTCCTCAATCGCAGCACGACGGCGGGCGGGATCCCCCTCGCCAAAAACCTCCTGAAGGTTGCGGTGCAGGAGTTCGTGAATTCTTTCAGACATGGCCCGTCTCCGTGGCTCATCAGCAGGGGGCCTTCGCGCTTATCGTAGGGCGCTCTTGCGCCTTGGCGCGGATACGTCGGTCTCGGTCCACTGGTCGAACCCGTCGATGAGCTTGAGGATGTGTGCCAGCAGCGGGGATCTATCGTTGGTCCGACAACTCACTGGCGACTTGCTCACTTTGCGAGCGCGAGTTTGTCGACAAGCACTTTCCACTTGCGGAACTGCTCCTCCTGAAACGCGCTCAGGCGCTCCGGCGTGTAGTCAATCATCGGCTCCATCGCATAGACACCGAATGTCTCTTTCGTCTTTTCCGTGCCGAGCGCTGCATTGCAGGCCGCATAGAGACGATCGCGGGCCACCGCCGGAGTTTTTGCCGGCGCGTAAATCGCCGCCCACAAACGCCAGTCGACCGCCATATATTCCGCCAGACCCGCCTGCGTCATTGTCGGAGCATCCGGGACTTGCGCAAGCGGCCGTTGCGAAAGCGTCGCGAGCACGTTCAAGCGGTCGCGCAGTCCGAAATAGACCGGCAGCGTCGCCGCGGCGAAGGTCAACTCGCCTGACAGCAGATCCGTCATGTAGGCCGACCCGCCCTTGTAGTGGACGGCCTCCGCTTTGCCGCCGGCAACATGCGCAAACCATGCCCCCATGAAGTGGCCGGGCGTGTAGATGCCTTGCGTTCCATAGGTCACCCACGCCCCGCTTGCGATCTTTTCCTTCAGTGCCGCAATCGACGCTATTGCGGTCGACTTGGAAGCGACCAACACCGACTCCAGCGCCATCACGCCGCAGACCGGCGTCAAATCCTTGAACATGTCGTAACCCACGTCGGCGCTGGTGAGCATCGACGTGAGCATCGGCAAGCCTCCGAGCAGCAGCGTGTAGCCGTCGGCCGGCGCCACGGCGACGGCCTGAGCGCCGATATTGCCGCCGGCGCCGGGCCGGTTTTCGACCACGACCGAGCCGCCGAGATTTTTGCTCATCGCTTCGGCGATCAGCCGCGCCACGACGTCATAGGCGCCGCCGGCCGTGAACGGAACGATGAGCCTGATCGGTCGCTGCGGAAAACGGTCTTGTTCCGCCGCGGCAACCGCAGCAACGGCTGCCATCAGCAAGCCGATTGAGGCGGCCACGGCGGCTGGGCATCGCCGCCAAAGCGCAAACGCCACCATCGTTTCCTCGCCACAGATTCTTGTTGTGGGCCACGCGCGCGCCCGACGACGACGCGGCGATCGCAACCGCTTTTCGTTTTCCGCGCCAGCCTGGCCCGGCCACGTTAATGGCATAATATGATATCTTGCCAATATGTCAAAATATGACCTTTTTGCTTGCCTGGGAGTCGGCGCGGCGTTAGCGTGCGGCGTTCCACTTGAAGCGGGGAGCGCTCCTTTGCGCCGCCGTGCCGTCAACAGACCCACAATTCATGTGAGCGGGATGAGCGCGCGTGCCGGTGCGGCGTCATCGCTCCCATCATCGCTTTCAGCTCATTCCGGCGAGACTCGCCGTGTCAGCGTGGTTGACGGCCGGCGCGCATCCTCTGACCGGCCGTTCACGGCGATAAGCAGCCTCGATCGCGTGTTCGACGTTCTGAACCTGTTTTCGGTCGCCAAGCCACTATGGACGGTCGATGAGGCGACGGCCGCGCTGAAGCATTCGCGCAGCACGGTCTATCGCTATATCCGGACCCTGGTGAAGGCGGGGCTGCTGGCATCCGTGGGCCGGTCCTATGGACTTGGCCCGCGTATCGTCGAGCTCGATCAGCAAATGCGGTTGACCGATCCTCTGCTTCGCGTCGCGCAGCCGCAATTGGCGCAGTTGCGCCGCCGCCTGAACGCCGTCGTTTTGTTGATGCGCTTGTTTCACGACCGCATCATTTGCATCCACGAGGAGTGGGATGAACGCACCGGCGTTCCCGCCGCCGGCCGCGGCCGCGCCGTCGCGTTCTTCAGGGGGGCGACATCGAAGGTGATCTTGGCGCATTTGCCGACACGGCGGCTGAAGAGTCTTTACCTCAATCACGCGCGAGACATTGCCAAAGCCGGCTTGGGCGACAGTTGGAACGCTTTCGCCGGCAACCTCCGCGATGTGCGCCGGCGCGGCTATCACATCAGCGAAGTTGGCGAGCTGATGACAGGTGTGTTCAGCATTGCGGTGCCGATCTTCAGCGGCGATCGAAAAATCATCGGCAGCCTGACCGTCTTGCAGTGCACGACCGGGAAGCACTCGCGAAGCGATGAGCTTCCTCTGGCCGCGGTGCGCAAGGCTGCCGGCGACTTGAGTAAAGCCTATGCGGCGATCGAATCCGGCCGCACGCCCGATGCGAAGCTTGCCCGCCAACTCGCGGAGCCGCTGTAGCAGTTCGGACAACCGAAGGAGTGAGCCATGGTCAGCGCCGCCGAAAATGAGACTCTCACCCGCGTCGGGCCAAGCACACCGTGTGGCGAGCTCATGCGGCGGTATTGGCACCCAATCACCGGGAGCTCGCATTTAACGAGGAAGAAGGTCGTTCCGATCCGGTTGCTCGGCGAAGACCTGGTGCTCTACCGCGATCTGCGCGGGCAAATCGGCTTGATCGACCACCTATGCGCACACCGGCGGGTCGACCTCTCCACCGGCTACCCGGTGGAAAGCGGCCTGCGATGCCCCTATCACGGCTGGACCTACAACGCCGAAGGCCGCTGCATCGCCCAGCCGGGCGAACCTGCGAACAGCAGGCTGAAAGACCAAGTGAAGCTGAAAAGCTACCCGGTCCAAGAGTTGGGCGGATTGGTCTTTGCCTACCTCGGCCCCGAACCGGCGCCGCTGTTGCCGCGCTGGGACTACCTGGTCGACGATCGTTTGATCCGCCAAGTGGGCTTCGTGGTCGCCCCGTACAACTGGCTGCAGGGCATAGAGAACAGCTACGACGCCACGCACGCCGAGTGGCTGCACGGTCATTTCTTCAAGCACGCCTTGGACGAGCAAGGTGATCCGGCTGATCCGAGATACCAGATCAACGTCGAGCCGATGATGCGCCACCATGAGGAGTTCGAGTACGAGAGAGTTCCCTACGGCCTGCTGCGGCGCGTCGTATTGGAAGGGGATCAAAAAGACGCCGACACCTACAACATCGGTCACGCGAAAATGTTCCCCAACATAACGACCATCAACGCGGGTGGGACCTGCATCAGCACCTACCAGGTCCCGATCGACGATACGCACACGCTCTATCTTGGTCATCGCGCCTACCGCTTTCCACATTGGGTCAGCGTGCCGGAGCAGGACGAGGTGCCGTGGTTCGAGATACCGACCCGTGACGCGAACGGCGATTGGATCTGCGACGACATCGTTGCGCAGGATATCATGGTCATGACCGCGCAAGGTCCAATCATGGACCGCTCGCTGGAACTGCTCGGTACCACCGATATCGGTGTGGTCAAATACCGGCGACTGCTCAAGGAGCAGATCGAACTCGTCCGCGGCGGCAAGGAGCCGATCAACACCTATCGCGACGCGGCTGCAAACCAGCGGCTGGTGTTGCCGCATTCACGGGACTTCTACGATCGGGGCGTGTCCGGCAAAGCCTCGTCCTATCGTCGCGGTTCCGCAACCGGCGCGCTGGGCATGCAGAACAGCCCGATCAACGACCTCATCGAGGATTTGTTCGAACAAGCTGCGCGCGGCGTCCCGGAGTTCGCCAAGTGACGTGCCGCTGACAGCCCGGTAAAGACGGGCGTGAACGCCCTTCTCCACGCGCGACTATTGTAAGCTCGAATGCACGACGATCCCCGGCGCCTTCGAGACCGTCTGGATCGCGCGTTTGGCTTTCTTGCGTTCGTGCGCAGGCGGCTGAGTGCTGGCCGTCGATTTTGCGCGGCTTGCGCCTTCGCCGTTTGCAACCTTGCGTGCAGTCGGGGGGCGGCCGCCGCGCTTGGCCGCATATTCCTTGCCATCGATCGCCCCGATATGCGGAGGATCTCGATCGAGATACGGCCGGCCGACCCCAAGCTCGGTCTCGTGGCGATCGATCCACTTCCACAGCTCTTCGCTCGCGGCGAATCGCTGCAGACGGGTCGCCCCCTTGACGCTCACGAGATCGATGGCAAGCCCGTGGCCATAGCCGCCGCGGCGGCTGCCGCCGTGAAATGAGCTGTCGCTCGCCGCCTTGTTGCCGCTTGCGATCGATTGCCGGTAATCGTCGCGGAATGCGCTGGTGATGCCCGGCATGAACCCGGCGTCGTCCATCACGCGAAGCGCCCGAAACAGCTTGAGCTTGAAGCCGCGATCCATGCCTCCGATCACGTAATCCTTGAGCGACATGCCGACTTTTTGCGCCGCGATCGGGTCCTTCCACCCGAAGTCTGCGACGACGTAGTTCGTGATGGTCTTGGTGACGGTCCGCGTCTTGCCCTTCTTGTTCTTGACCGTCGTCTTGATTTGCTCCGTCACCTTGTTGGTATCGACCTTGGGGGTCCGTTCGTACAGCGACCAGAGGTACTCGTCGATGCAGATGTCGACCACCAGGCATTCGTCGAGCGGCTCGACCGCCCGCGCGGCCGGCTGCGCCTCGTCCTCGACCGGCTCGGGCCTGAACAGGGACACGAGCGGCCCCCGTTTTTCGGGCGCCTCGACGGCGGAAACGCTCGCGAGGCCGAAGGTGGTTTCGCGCGCGGCTGGATCGACCGTCGCCGCATCGCTGGCAGGCGCGGCCGCGGATGCGTCGGCAGGCGCGCCGAGCTCGCGATGGGACGCCGCGCCCACGGAGGCTATGGTGCGTGCCAGCAGCGCGCCGACCGGCCCGGCGTCAGCGCTCGCAACCGCCGCGCCGCGGTTCCAGATTGGGGTTGCGGAATTCTCGATCCCCGACCACTCGAGGCCACCGAGGCGCGCAGCGCCCCCGGCAATAGCGGCCGCTGCGCACAACAGCGCCAGCGCAAACCCCCGCGGTCTCGCCATCGCTCGCCTCCCCCCGTTCGGCTACCCAAGGCACGCCGCACAGCCGGCACACGATAGGATGATTTGTCCGCTGACAGTCGTTTCATGCAAGGCAAGAAAGCTGCGGGTCATCATTTTCCGAAAAGGTGTTGTCGAAATGCAACGGATATATCGCATTTTAGGTAATCGGCGGCGGATCAGTGGTAAGCGAGCAGTCGGGTGGGCAAACGGCGCGAACACGCCTGCGCCGCAAGCTCGAAGTCCGGCGCGCCGTTGCCCACGCGTTGGATGTGCATCGACGCGTGGGCAAAATCGTGCGCGAGCGATTCGCGGCGACTGAAAGGGGCAGTTGCGGCAAATGGCGCGTCGCAAGTAACCTCCATTTTATGGCTGAGGGCGAAAGAGCCACCGAGCCTTCGCGTGAGGTGCCGCCGACAGCGGATCGGGATGGTGGCTCGTCGCCGAGCGCGCCGGTCGTGGAATTGCGCGAACCCAAATCGCCCACGCCGTCCGCGATGCGTCGGCGCATCGCCGTGGTGATCGGACTGCTGCTGGCGGCAACGCTTCTGTATATCGGTTTATTTGCGCTTCTCCACCGCCACCAGCCGGCGGTGGAATCGGTGTTCGGTGCGACTGGATCCGAACCGCCTCTCGATCTCACCCTCAACGTGCTCAGTGTCGACCCCGTTCGCGAGGTCATCAATGTCCGCCTCGAAGTCGTCGAGCCGTCCGAAAGTCGCTTGTGGCGCACTTTGAACCCCGCGGACGTGCGCGGTTTTGTCGTCCGCGTTGACGACCGCTATTTGACTTTTCAGATCATGGCGGAAGCAAGCGGGGCCAAATCCGTTCTGGAGATCGCGCTCGAGGGTTCGCTCAGCGGATATCCGCTCGATCGTTACGCTGGACGGCTGTCGATCAGCGCCTCAAGAAAAGAAAACGCAGCCCCGCAGCCCATTCGGTTGACGGTGTGGCCGTTCGTGTCCAACTGGAATGTCGACATGAGCCGTTCCGATCAGGCGTCGAAAACGCCGGCCGGGATCGATCTCAACATTCAGGTGAAACGCCCGACTTCGTTCATCGTCATGGCTTTCGCATTCTATGCGGCAATGGCGTTGATTGGTTTGAGCGGGCTCACGATCGGCACCCTCGTCTTCCTCGGAGTGCGGCCGCTCCAACCGCCGATGACGGGCGCGCTCGCCGCGATGATTTTCTCCATACCGGCGCTGCGCGGTCTCATGCCCGGCGCGCCGCCGCTCGGCGTCCATGCCGACCTGCTAGTCCTCGTCTGGGTGCAACTGGCCGTGATTCTCGGCCTGAGTTTGTTCGTGATCACCTGGGTTGCGCGGCGCTGAAGGGCTTATTCGACTCACATATTGCCGTGCCCGCGCTTGATGGTCTGGCGGATCACCGGCGCCGTGACCTGGTCGGAGATTTGGATGTTCCACATTTCGCTTTCGCCCTGCGCGGCGAAGTCGGCGAACAGCTTCGGGATTACCGACACATCGCGGATCTCGTGGCCGCGCAGGTCGAAGCCGCGCGCGATTTTTTCGAGCGCGGGCCGGCCGAACACAGCCAAGCTATCGTCGAGGCCGTCGGCGCGCAGCTTGTGAAACTCCGAGCCGTATCCGCCGTCGTTCATCGCGCAGATCAGGATGCGAAATCCTTGACGCTTGAGCGTCTCGAGCTCCTGGATATGGAACAAGAGCCCGCCGTCTCCTTCGAACAGCACGATCTTGCCCTCGCGGCCCTGCCAGCGCGCAGCCGCAACCCCAAGCGCATACGACAGGCCGTTGCCGACCGCGCCGAATTCACGGACCGTCGTGTAGCGCTCCGCCGGCCTGCCACGCATCTGGGTGTTGAAATAGGCCTGATGGCCGCCGCCGACGACGATGTCCCAGTCCTTTGGAACGACCGCGTCGATGGCTCGGATCGCCTCGCGTGGATCCAGCACCCCGGGCGCGATGTCGAACGGCATCGAGTCCGCTGGCTCGGTCGCGATGCGATGCGCCAGCTCTTTCGTGCGTATAGCCGCCGCCGTCGGTTTGCCAACGCCCAACTTCTTGTCGAGGCCGGCAAGGATTGCCTCGATGCCGATGAGCGCATCTGATCTGACGTAGATGTCGGCGGCCTTCTGCCCATCGCGCAAGCCGCGTGGGGCATCATCCAACTGGATCTTGCAGGCCTTTG
>WNFF01000316.1_pt1 | contig 59130 bp, 56 predicted proteins | sample 5400441 | NCBI WGS metagenome assembly WNFF01 (sample SAMN13153345, study PRJNA577476) | soil metagenome | isolation source: 120 cm saprolite under Douglas fir tree site 2 hole 3 replicate 1 | place: USA:California | collected 2015-04-18 | reverse complement strand
CTCGCAAGCGCCTGGCGTGCCGCGCAAAAGCGCGTTCACGCGCGTCTTGGACGCGCTTCGGCACGCTGCGGGTGCCGCTGCACCCGAGCGCCGTCTCGGCGCTCCGCCACCCCTCGGGGTGGGATGAAGGAAGGTTTCAAACCCCGGGCGCAATGCGTCGCGGGAACGAGAAGGCGCGAGTAGCGAATAGCGAATAGGGGCAACGGGGTTTTCTATTCGCTATTCGCCGGGCTGTTTGACATCGTGAAGCAATGAATCCGGCGATTCGCCGTAACCCGCATGACCCCCGCGCAAGCGGGGGGAAATGCGGGAGAGGCTCGCCACGGCGAGGACCCGGATGTCGCTGCGCTCCATCCGGGCTACGATTGGCGTTTGGGCGGTGTGCCCCTCAAGACCCCTTGCAAATGCCCTTGAGCGCGCGCCACTCGCTCGCCGACAACAGCTCCGCGCCGGTGTTGGGACGATCTTGCTTGGTCATGTCGGCAAGACGGTCCTCGGTCAGGGGATGGTTGGCGAGGATCGTGACGGTCTTGTCGCCCTCGGCGCCGGTCACCCGCAGCAGGAGCTCGCCCATCGGCTTGGGCGAGCGGCCGAGCCGGTGCATGACCTCGACCGCGAACACGTCGGCGCGCTGCTCGGCGTCGCGCGAATAGGCGGCATCGATCAGCGATCGCGCGGCGAAGATCACGGCGCCGCTGCCGGCCACGTCGCCGAGCAGAAGGCCGACGAAAAACGAGGTGCCGCCGGTCTGGATCAGCCGGCGCATGTTGTCGTGATGCCGCACATGCCCGAGCTCGTGCGCGAGCACGCCGGCGATCTCGTCCGGATTGCGCGCCGGCTGCAGGAGGCCGTCCAGCAAATAGACCCTGCCGCCCGGCAGGGCGAAGGCGTTCGGCACCGGAGTGGACAGCACCTCCGCATCGAGCGCGATCTCGATGTCGCCCGCGCGCGCAAGCTTCTCCATGAGCGTCGCGAAGGCGGCACGACCCGCGGCGTCCTCGCAGACCTTGCCGCCGACGAGCGCGCGGATCTGCTGGTCGACCGCCTCGCCGATCCGTTTCTCGACCGAGAACGGAACCAGCGGCGCCAGGCGATCGGCGAGCAGAGGGATGCCGAGAAAGGTCACCGCCAGGATCGAGCAGACCGCGGCCATCGACCAGACCACGATCCGCCAGGTCTGGGCGGCGCCGCCGCGGCCGAGGTCGAGCGCGGGACAGCGCGGGAGCAGGGCCTGCGCCGTCGCCGCGTCGGCGATCTCGAGGCGCGCGAGCGGCAAGGCGGTGGCGCAGCTCAGGCGGAGGAGCGCCGGCGGGCCGTCGACGCGGCGGATCTGGTCGTAGGGCCAGGTGTCGACGAGCGCCCCGTCCTCGAGGAGGTCGAGGCCCGCCGCGAGACGCAGCGCGACGCTGCGCTTGCGGTTCGAGGTGCCGTCGAAATAAACGGCGGGTTGCGCGCTCTGCAACGTCATGGCTCGTCCCTGCTCATCGGTCGCAGCGCACACGGTGGGCTCCCCTCCCCCTTGTAGGGGAGGGGTTGGGGGTCATGCGACGTGACGATTTTGTGCCTCATCGCACCAAGCGCTAGAACCCGGCGACGTCGAGGCTGTCGGCAAAGCCTTCGCCGAGGGCGCTCACCAGCTGGCCGCGCGCCGAGACGTTGTCCGCAGCCGCCAGATTGTAGACCGTCGCGGTGTCGGCGACCCGCCCCCAAAGATCGCGCAACAGGTAGATGCGCAGCACCGCGCCGACCGCGAGCGCGGCGGCGACGTAGCCGAGCCCGGTCGCGGCCAGGACCGCGGGATGCTGCAACGCGCGGGCAACGTCCTGCGCGTCCCAGTCGGCGACCCCGGCGATGGTCATGGGAACGGCGACCATGGCCGCGATCCAGATCGACAAGGCGAGGAGGAGGAGCAGGCTCCAGCCGACCACTTTCCAGTAGAGGCCGATCAGCGCGCCGCGGGGCAGCTCCGACTTGAACGCGACGTCGCCGAAGCGAATCCCGCAGACCCACCAGCGCCACTCCACGGCCTTGAACGGCGCGTAGATGAAAGGCCATGCGATCAGAAGGATCGGCGCGAGCAGCACGGCGAGCAGCCAAAGCCACCAGCCGCGCTTGAAGAAGTCCCAGCCGGTGCCGTCGAAGCGCCCGGGAAGGTCGCCGTAGAAGCTGTGGCGCATCTTGAACCGCTCGAGCGCCGCCGCCCGCCAGGGCAGCGCGAGACCGACCGTGAGGAAAACCAGCAGCGTCCACAGCGACGACCGCCACGCATACGACCAGCCCGAGCCGGTCATCCAGAAGCGCACGCCGCGCCAGACAGTGCGCGTGAGCCGATAGCGGCGCGCGCGATAGATCGCGAACTGGGCGAACAGGTAGTAGAAGAGAAGCAGCGGGATGCTGGCGAACGCCTTCAGCCGCTCGGCCTCGAGACCGATGAAAAGATAGACGAGATAGATCGGGACCAGGATGGCCAAGGCGAACAGGAAGCCGATCAGCAGCTCCTTGGCAGTGCCGGTGTATTCGAGCGCATCGCCGGCGACCGAGGTGCTCGACCACAAGTGCCGGCGCATGTCGGTCGCGAGCCAGAAGCGGTAGAAGCCGACGGTGACGAGCTCGAGCAGCGCTCCGCGCATCACCAGGCGGCGGAAATCGCCCCGCGCGCCGGAAAAGGTGATCCGGCCGGCAGATGCGACGGGGGCGGGCGGCGACGCGACGAGCTCGTTCATGACGATGATTCGGCTATGCGCCGCGACCTCTGAACGGGCGCTTAATGGAAACGGCGCAGCCGAACTCCATGAGGCCGGTCTCGCCGCGGGCGGGCGGCATGCGGCAGGGAAGCACGGGCACCCTGTCACGCCGGGGCGCGTTCGATCAAGGCACATTCTCAGCTGTCATCGTCCGCGCATGCGGACGATCCAGTAACCCCCGAACCGCCGTTATAGGGCTCGTTCGGCTCAACCGCTCGCTCCTGGGGTTACTGGATGCCCGCCTGCGCGGGGCATGACAGCGGATGGTCATCGCGTCCGGGGAAGGCTTTTCCGATCATGCACTTCTCACGGCTCGGTCGCGAACCGCAGCCGGCCGGCCGGCCTGAGCGTCTTCGCCTCGAAGGTGCGGATCTCGACGGCGCCGCCGACCTCTATGGTCACCGCGATGCGGTCCTGCGCCACCGCCGTCGCGACGACGCGCGCGCCTTTCGGCAGCAGCGCGGTGACGTCGACCGGCGCGGCGGCGCTTCCATCGGCCCTGAAAACGCGATAGCCGATGACGCCGATCACCGCGGCGAGCGCCACCACGGTGGTGATCCCGGCGATCAGCATCAGCCACCGCACCCTTGCCACGATGCGCGCGGCCGCGGGATCGAGTGGCTGTTCGTCGTCCGCCGATGGATCGCTCATGACGCCGGAACGCAGCGAGAAACTGGTGGTCGCCGCCGCGGAGGCGGGCGAACGGCTCGACCGCGTGCTGGCTGCGCGCATGACCGAGCTGTCGCGCTCGCGCCACAAGGCGCTGATCCTGGCGGGACGCGTCGCGATCGACGGCGCCACGATCCGCGATCCCGGCCACCGCGTCAACGCCGGCGGGACGATCAGGCTCGATCTTCCGCCCCCCGCGGAGGTCGCGATCGCCGCGGAGCCGATCGCGCTCGACGTCGTGTACGAGGACGACGAGCTCATCGTCGTCGACAAGCCGGCCGGACTGGTCGTGCATCCCGCCGCCGGCAATTGGACCGGCACCCTGGTCAACGCGCTCGTCGCCCATTGCGGCGACAGCCTCTCCGGCATCGGCGGCGCGCGGCGACCCGGCATCGTGCATCGGCTCGACAAGGACACCAGCGGCCTGATCGTGGTCGCCAAGACCGACCACGCCCATCGCGCGCTCGCCCGCCAGTTCGCCGACCATGGCCGCAGCGGCCCACTCCGCCGGGGCTATCTGGCGTTCGTCTGGGGCGTCCCGGATCGGCCGCGCGGCACCATCGACCGGCCGATCGACCGCCATCCGCGCGCCCGCGACAAGATGGCGGTGCGGGAAGGCGGCCGCCAAGCCGTCACCCACTGGGAAGTGCTGGAACGGTATGCCGGTCCCGACGGCACGCCGGTCGCGAGCCTCCTGGCCTGCCGGCTCGAGACCGGCCGTACCCACCAAATCCGCGTCCATCTTGCCGCCATCAGCCACCCGCTTCTGGGCGACGAGGTTTACGGGCCGGGCTTCAAGACCAAGGCGAATCGCCTCGGACCGAAGGCACGGGCGGCGCTGGAAGCCCTTGGCAGACAGGCCTTGCATGCCTATCTACTCGCTATCGAACACCCCTCGGGGGCCAAGAATCTGGAGTTCCGCTCGGAACTGCCGGACGATCTCCTTCGTTTACGCCACAGCCTCGGTGCACAGGGCACGCCGGGTTGATCGCGAAAGCTTCGGTCAATCAAGGACTTGGGCGCACACGCGGGGGTCACGGCGACGTGACGCCGAGTTCACTTTCTTTCGACCCTGTTTGTCCTGTAATGTTGCGCCTGCGATCAGGCTTCGCCGTCGCAGCAAGGACCAGCACCGTTGGCTCGGGGAGCGGCGGTGTGCTCCGCCTGCCGGTCGACCCGGGGGCAAACTTTGGAGGGCGCTCGTATGGCCCGCACTGCAGCATTGCCGATTCCGACAGCCGAATCCGGCCTAACCCGGTATCTCGAGGAGATCCGGCGGTTCCCGATGCTGGAACCGCAGCAGGAATACATGCTGGCCAAGCGCTGGCGCGAGCATGGCGACCGCGACGCGGCGCACAAGCTCGTCACCAGCCATTTGCGCCTGGTCGCCAAGATCGCCATGGGATATCGCGGCTATGGGCTGCCGATCTCCGAGGTGATCTCGGAGGGCAATGTCGGGCTGATGCAGGCGGTCAAGCGCTTCGAGCCGGAGAAGGGCTTTCGGCTCGCCACCTACGCCATGTGGTGGATCAAGGCGGCGATCCAGGAATACATCCTGCGCTCGTGGTCGCTGGTGAAGATGGGCACCACCGCCAACCAGAAGAAGCTGTTCTTCAATCTGCGCAAGGCCAAGAGCAAGATCTCGGCGCTGGAAGAGGGCGACCTGCGTCCCGACCAGGTCAAGCTGATCGCCAAGCGCCTCGGCGTCACCGACCAGGACGTGGTCGACATGAACCGCCGGCTCGGCGGCGACGTGTCGCTCAATGCCACGATCCGCGAGGACGGCGATTCCGGCGAGTGGCAGGACTGGCTGGTCGACGACGCCGCCGACCAGGAGAGCCGGTTGGCGGAGAGCGAGGAATCGGACAACCGACGCAAGGCGCTGGGCGAGGCCCTCACCGTGCTCAATGAGCGCGAGCGGCGAATTTTCGAGGCGCGGCGGCTGGCCGACGACCCGATCACGCTCGAGGACTTGGCCGCCGAATTCGGCGTGTCGCGCGAGCGCGTGCGGCAGATCGAGGTGCGCGCGTTCGAGAAGGTGCAGCGCGCGGTCAAGAGCCGGGTGGCGGCGATGGAAACCCGCCCGGCCGCGCCGGCTCTCTCGGCGCATTGATCTTCCCGGCTACTGCTTCCAGGCCTTGAAGGCCTCGGCGAAGGCGCGCTCGCCCGGCGTGCCTTTTTCCATCGCGAGGATGGCGCGGCGGTTGTTGTTGTAGACCACCGGGATGTCGAACCAGCCGCGCTCCTTGAGCAATTGCAGATTGCGGTCCTTGTCGGTGTCGAGATTGGACAGGCCGATCAGGTAGAAGCCGGGCGTCACCTTGACCGCGAGCCCGGCGAGCGGCACGCCGCGGGTCTGCTCGGCCTGCTTCATCAGGATGCCGGGAACATTGGAAATGCCGCCGGACGGGAAATCCGCCGGCAGCTTGAACATGATCTCGACGGTATGGGTGGCCGGCAGCCCCTTGTCGGTGTTGCGGCGCAGCGACCAGGTCATCGCGAGCTTGCGCTCGGGCACTTCCACGTCGGCGCGGACCGCAAGCTCGGGCGGCTGTCCCGGACCCGGCGTCACCGTCTCGGTCCGCCAGATCGCCGACCCGACGAAGCGCTTGCCGTTGGGATCGTCGGGATCCTCCTCGTAGAGCACGACCTTTTGCGCCACCGCCGCGGCGCCGGCTTGCGTGCCGGGGGGAGCGGGGGTCGGGGTCTGCGCGCTGCCGGGCTCGATCCGCTCCTGGTTCTTCTTGGGCGTGGTGGTCGGCGACGTTTCGCGCGCGACCTCGCTCGGGGCGGCGCGGAAGCTGCGGTAGAGCGCAACCATATTGGGCCACTGCCACACCAGCACTCCGCCGACGGCGATGATCACGGCGGCGGCGACGAGGCCCGATACGGCGACGGCGCGTCGCTCGTACCGCGACCTGATCAAGGGCTCCTCGACCTCGATCTCGTCCTCGTCCTCGACTGGCGGCGGCGGGCCGCGCCGCCCCTTGGACGGAGCCGGCCGCGCATCGTCGAGGACGAAGGAGGATTCCAGCATCGGCTCGGAGAAATCCTCGTGCGGACGCGGCTCCTCCTGCGGCGGCGGCTCGAACATCCGGTCGCGCTGCGCCTGCGGGTCGAACATCCGCGGCTCGCCGCGGTCATATTGCGACCGGTCGAAGGAGCGTGGCGGACGATCGAGGTCGGTGGGGGGAACCGCGGCGTAGGCTTCGCGCGCTGACTTTTCAGCCCGCGCCGACGCGCTCGGAGATGACGTTGCGGAAATCCTTCAAGCCGGAGTCGGAAAGCGGGCGCCGCTCGCCGGCCGGCCGGCGCAGCGGATGGCGCTGCGGCGGCGGCGATGTCGGCGGCTGCGGCGGCGGCGGCTGCTGCTGCGGCTGCGGCTCGGACGGAAGCGGCCGGTCGAAGATCGAATCAGACTGCCGCGCATCCGGCAGTATCGGCTGCGACGGCCGCAGCCGTCGCGCCGTATCCTGGCGGGCGGCGGGCGGATTGTCCGGCGCGACTTGGGACGGCGGATTGACGTAGCGCCGCGGCGGCGGCGCCGACGGCTCGACCTCCTCCCAGCGCCGCTCCTCGGCGCGGCGGGGCTCGGCCGGGCGGATCTTGGGCGGCGGCGGCTGGCGCGACGGCTCGACGAATTGGCGCGCCGCCTCCGCCTCCACCTTGCGGATCGATTCCTCGAGCGCGAGGCGCTCGCGGGTGATGTCCGATTCGTTGAGTGCCGGCGTCACCCCGCGCAGCTGCGCGAGCAGCGCCGCGCGCGCGCGCTCATAGAGCGCGCGGCGATTCTCGCCATTGTTCTTCTCGAGACCGGCGACGGCGCGGGAAATGAGCGGGTAATAGTCGGCCATCGGAGTTGAGCTTACTCGTTCCTTCCGCGGAATTCCGCTGGATTCAGTTCTCGAACGGATTGTGCATCAGGATCGTGTCCTCGCGCTCGGGACTGGTCGACAGCAGGGCGACCGGGCAGCCTACCAGCTCCTCGACCCGGCGCACGTATTTGACCGCCTGCGCCGGCAGCTCCGCCCAGGAGCGCGCCCGGGCGGTTCCGGCACTCCAGCCCTCGATCGTCTCGTAGATCGGCTCGACCACCGCCTGGGCGTGCTCACCGGCCGGAAGATAGTCGATTTCGCTGCCCTCCAGGCGGTATCCCACGCAGACCTTGAGCTCCGGCAACCCGTCCAGGATGTCGAGCTTGGTCAGCGCCAGACCGCTGATCCCGCTGGTGCGAACGGTCTGGCGCACGAGCACGGCATCGAACCAGCCGCAGCGCCGCGGGCGGCCGGTCACGGTCCCGAATTCGCGGCCGCGCTCGCCGAGCAGCCGGCCGATCTCGTTGGTCTGCTCGGTCGGGAACGGTCCCTCTCCCACCCGGGTCGTATAGGCCTTACAGATGCCCAGCACGTAGCCGATTGCCGCAGGGCCCACGCCCGAGCCGGTGGCGGCCTGCGCCGCCACCGTGTTCGAGGAGGTCACGAACGGATAGGTGCCGTGATCGATGTCGAGCAGCGCGCCCTGCGCGCCCTCGAACAGGATGCGCTTGCCCTCGCGGCGCTTCTGGTCGAGCAGCGACCATACCGAATCCACGTAGGGCAGGACGCGGGGCGCCACGCCCGCCAGCTGCTCCTGGACCAGGTCGACGCCGACCGGCGGCAGCCCCAGCCCGCGTCGCAAGGCATTGTGGTGCGCCAACAACCGCTCGATCTTGCGGCCGAGCGCCAGCGGGTCGGCAAGGTCCATGACGCGGATGGCGCGCCGGCCCACCTTGTCCTCATAGGCCGGGCCGATGCCGCGCCGGGTGGTGCCGACGCGCGTGAGCGGGCTTGCGGATTCGCGAATGGCGTCGAGCTCCTGGTGAAGCGGCAGGATGAGCGTGGCGTTCTCGGCGATCCGCAGGCTCTCGGGCGTGATGGTGATCCCCTGCCCCTCGAGCCGGTCGATTTCCTCGAGCAGCGCGCGCGGGTCGATCACGACGCCGTTGCCGATCACGGACAGCTTCCCTGGCCGCACCACGCCCGAGGGCAAGAGCGACAGCTTGTAGGTGATTCCGTCGATGACCAGCGTGTGACCCGCATTATGCCCACCCTGGAAACGGACGACGACATCGGCTTGCTCGGACAGCCAGTCGACGATTTTCCCTTTCCCCTCGTCCCCCCATTGGGAACCGACCACGACCACATTGGCCATGAGGCGCCTTTCCTCCGCTCGCCGGCTGCTGGCACAAGCAGCTCGCCGGCGTTCGGTCTGCAACGGGATAAGGGATCATGCCCGCGCAGGCAAGCCAACAGGCCCGCGACGGAGAGGTCGTTCGCGGGCCAACTGCCTGATTCTGCGGGTCTTATTCACCCCTTGCCGTCGCGCCGCGCTTACCACAGCGGATGATTCCGCTCTCTCCAAGGCGATCTCGCGGCAAGATCGCGGCGACGTTCCCCTTCTCCGCGCGACGATCGCCAGCGGCCGAGTGCGGTGCCGCGTCGGGCGCCGGTGCAAAGAAACCGCCGGCGGTGTGAACTACCTCACATTGCCCGAGCGACTTCGCTCGCATCCTTGCGGCGTTGAGGTTGTGGCAACTCTGGAGGGAGTCATGGAATACCAGACGCAAGTCGCCAATTACGCCGCCACGATGACGAGGGAGCTCGGCAAGATGTGCCGCAATGTCGAGCTGGACGATCTTGCCTATCTCCTCGAAGTCGCCGCCGCGGAGGCGGCGAGCGTGCGGGCGCCGAACGGTTCCGCCCGCGAGTTCGTTCACGAACTGAGGGCCTCCGCCGGCTAGTCGTACCGGCCAAGCTAAAATTTCAGCGGCTTCGCCTGTTGCACCTGCGGCAACGCACGGACCGCGGCCAGCACCGCCGGCGGCAAGTCGCCGTCGATGTCGATCAAGACAATGGCGATGCCGCCGGGGCATCGCCATTGTCGTCGCCTAAAAGGCCTTCGGCCGGCAGACCGCAGCCAAGCGGTCGCTTGCCCGCGCAATAATTTCGATCGAAGCCGGTCGATCCGAGATGCCATTCTCTTCGAGAAGATCGACGATCATGCCCGGCAGTTTGGCTCTCAACGCTTCTATGGATTCTGCCTCGGTCACAAGCCCTCTAATGTCTTGCGTGGTGGCCACCCATACTCCAGCTTCGGAATCCCAATCCGCATGGATGACTATCGGGCGGGCCATTGGCGTCCTCTCCTAAACGAAAACAGAGTACAGTATAGCCGATGGCTGGTCCCAGCCAGCCTCAACGTTTCAAAATTTCAGCGGCTTTGCCTGCTGCACCTGCGGCAGCGCGCGGACCGCGGCCAACACCGCCGGCGGCAAGTCGCCGTCGATCTCGATCAGGGCGATGGCGTTGCCGCCGGGGAAATCGCGGCCGACGTGGAACGTCGCGATGTTGATGCCGGCCTCGCCCAGCGTCGAGGAGAAGCGGCCGATGAAGCCGGGCTTGTCGAGATTGGTGATGTAGATCATCGAGGGGCCGAACTCCGCATCCATGCGGATGCCCTTGATATTGACGATGCGCGGCCGTCCGTCCGCGAACACCGTACCGGAGACCGACCGCGTCTGGCGCTCGGTCACCACCGTCACGGTGATCAGGCTCTCGTAGTCGCTGTGACCCTCGCGCGTCATCTCCTCGATGACGATGCCGCGCTCCTTGGCGACGATCGGCGCGGAGACGACGTTCACGTCCTGCAACATCGGTCGCAGCAGGCCGGCGACGGCGTCCGAGGTCAGCGCCTTGGTATTCATGCCGGCGACCACGCCCTCGTAGGAGAGCTGCACCTTGTTGACGCCGGTCTCGGTCAACTGCCCGGCGAACGAGCCGAGCTTCTCCGCAAGCTCGACGAAGGGTCGCAGCCGCGGCGCCTCCTCGGCGGTGATCGACGGGAAGTTGACGGCGTTCGAGATTGCCCCGCGCAACAGATAGTCCGACATCTGCTCGGCGATCTGCAGCGCGACGTTCTCCTGCGCTTCGGTGGTGGCGGCGCCGAGATGCGGCGTGCACACGACGTTGGGGTGACCGAACAACGGATTGGCGGTCGCCGGCTCCTCGGTGAACACGTCGAAGGCGGCGCCGGCGACGTGGCCGGAATCGAGCGCGGCGCGCAACGCCCGCTCGTCCACCAGCCCGCCGCGCGCGCAATTGACGATGCGAACGCCTTTCTTCATCGCGGCGAGCGCCTTGGCGTCGATGATGTTCTTGGTCTTCTCCGTGAGCGGCGTGTGCAGGGTGACGAAATCGGCGCGCTTGAAGAGCTCCGCCAGCTCCACCTTCTCGACGCCGAGATCGCGCGCGCGCTCCGGCGACAGGAACGGATCATAGGCGATCACCTTCATGCGCAGACCGTGGGCGCGATCGGCCACGATGGAGCCGATATTGCCGCAGCCGACAATGCCGAGCGTCTTGCTGGTGATCTCGACTCCCATGAAGCGGTTCTTCTCCCACTTGCCGGACTGGGTGGAGGCATCCGCCTGCGGAATCTGCCGCGCCAGCGCCAGCATGAGCGAGACTGCGTGCTCGGCCGTGGTGATCGAATTGCCGAAGGGGGTGTTCATCACGATGATGCCCTTGGCGGTCGCCGCCGGGATGTCGACGTTGTCGACGCCGATACCGGCGCGTCCGATCACCTTGAGTCCTTTCGCCTTGTCCAGGATCTTGGACGTGACCTTGGTGGCCGAGCGGACGGCTAGCCCGTCGAAATCGCCGATCGCCGCGGCGAGCTTCTCCTTGTCGGCGCCGAGCTTCGGCTGGAAGTCGACCTCGACGCCGCGGTCCCTGAAGATCTGCACGGCCGCGGGAGAAAGAGCGTCGGAGATGAGAACACGCGGGGCCATGGCGGGATCCTGTGGTCTTTCGTCGTTGTTCGATCTCACGGTGCGGCTCGGGTGCGAGCGGTTTGCGCGGGCCGGTCCTCAAATTCCGGCTGTCGCGGGGGCTCGCGTCAACGCAGCCACCGCAGCATGTGTGGAAAGGGATCGACGCCGCGGGCGGCGGCAAAACGAGGCTCGACCGTCATGCCGTAAAGTTGCAGCAGCGGAACGCCGATGTACCGGCCCTCGCCGAAGTTCTCGATCAGGGCTGGCGAGGAGCCCTTGTAGCCGCCCGGATGGAAGACGATCTCGACCGCGATCCCGAGCCAACGAGCCGCCGCATAGGACCAGGCAATGGCCGCCATCTCGTCGCCGCCGTCGGGCGAAAGCTTGGGCTCCTTCCGCACGGCCGGATCGGTCACCGCGATATGGCCGGCCTCGTGCAGGATGTCGCCCGGATAGGTCAGCCGACGCTCGTCGACCAACACCGCTCCACTTCGAATGTCGAGGCCGGGCAAGAACGTCGGCTCGGACAGCCTCGCCGCATGGACGTCGATGCCCACGCCGCGGACGAAGTCCGCGAGCTTTTCCATGAGAGGATCCGAGGACATCGGCTCACGCCGCCTTCGGCAGCGCGTCCTTGCTCCTGGCAAATGCCCAGTCGAGCCAGAGCGTAAGCGCCTCGACATCGGCGCGCTCGACGGTGGAGCCGCACCAGATGCGCAGGCCGGGCGGCGCATCGCGGTAGGCATCGATGTCGTAGGCGATGCGTTCCTTCTCCACTGCCGCGGCCATGCCCTTGACGAACGAGGCCTGGGCCTCGGCGGAAAGCCTGCCGACCGCGGGATCGACCACCTTCAGGCAGACCGAGGTGTTGGAGCGGATCGCCGGGTCCTCGGCGAGAAAGTCGATCCACGGGGTAGCGGCCACCCAATCGGCGATCGCGGCGGCATTGGCGTCGGCGCGCGCGACGAGCGCCTTGAGCCCGCCGATCGATTTCGCCCAGGCGAGCGCGTCGAGATAATCCTCGACGCACAGCATCGACGGGGTATTGATGGTCTCGCCGGCGAAAATGCCGTGGTTGAGCTTGTTGCCCTTGGTCAGCCGGAAGATTTTCGGCAGCGGCCAGGGCGGCGTGTAGCTTTCGAGACGTTTGACCGCGCGCGGCGACAGGATCAGCACGCCGTGCCCCGCCTCGCCGCCGAGCGCCTTCTGCCAGGAGAAGGTGACGACGTCGAGCTTCGGCCAATCGAGCGGCTGCGCGAAGCAGGCGGAGGTGGCGTCGCAAATGGTGAGACCGGCACGATCGGCTGCGATCCAATCGGCGTTCGGCACCCGTACGCCCGACGTGGTGCCGTTCCAGGTGAACACCACGTCGGAAGCCGGATCGACCTTGGCGAGGTCCGGAAGCGCGCCGTAGCCGGCCCTGAGCACCGTCACGTTCTCGAGCTTGAGCTCCTTCACCACGTCGGTCACCCAGCCTTCGCCGAACGATTCCCAGGCGAGCATGGTGACCGGTCGCGCGCCGAGGAGCGACCACAGCGCCATCTCGACGGCGCCGGTGTCGGAGGCCGGCACGATGCCGATCGGATAATCGGCGGGGACTTCGAGCACCTCGCGGGTGAGATCGATGGCGCGCTTGAGCTTCGCCTTGCCGATCTTCGATCGATGCGAGCGTCCGAGAACCGCGTCGGTGAGGGCTGAGAGGCTCCAGCCGGGGCGCTTGGCGCAAGGGCCGGACGAGAAGTGCGGAACGGTCGGCCGCACGCCGGGCATGGCTTGGCTCATGGTCTACCCTTCCAGATAGCCGCCCCTCGGTGGGGAGGGGTGTCCCGCGCTCGGACATAAGGAAGGAGAGAGGCCCCGTCAAGCAAGACGGGGCGGAGCTGAGGCGGAGCTGCTACGGAGTACGGCGAACGCGATCGTCGGCCGTGCCGGTCCCGGTCAGAACTTGACGCCGAGTCCCACCCGGGCGGTGTTGATCGAGGCCTTGATGCCGAAGATCGGCGAGAACGCCACGAATTCATATTCGCCGCGCAGGAAAACGTTCGGCAGGATCATGGCGTCGATACCGCCGCCCAACGCCCAGCCGAAGATGAAGGCGCCCTGTTTTGTGTTGGCCTCCGAGAAGACGAACGTAGCCGGGGGAGCGTTGGGCGGAGCCTCCGTCACGATGGCGGTTGCCGAGCGGGCGACGTCGGCGCGTCCGGCCGCAACCCCGATCATGAAGAACGGCAGAAAGTTGCCGACCTCGTAGCCCGCGCGCGCCCGCAGCGTGGCGACATCGATGATGCTCATCGACGCAGCGCCGGTGATCGTCGTCGTGTCCGTGTTCGACCCGACCCCGACAACGCGCGTGATCGGAAAGACCGGGGCGTCGGTCGAATGGTTGGTACGACTGTAGTTGAACTCGACCCCGAGGATGAGGCTTTCCCAAGCGTTGTTGAAGCCGACGAAACCGCCAAAGCTCGAACCTGTCTTATCCACCTTGCCCAGCACTTGCCACGTCGAGGGAGACTGCTCAACTTGGAGCTGGGTGTTGCGCAGCACGTGCGCGATGAGGTCCTGGGTCGCCCCGGAAAAATCCATGCTGGCGACGCCGATGCCGAGCTGTCCGCCGAAATAGAGGCCGCCCCAGCGCTGGCAGCACGCGGGGGCGACCGGCTGGAAGACCTCCGACCCGCGCAAGGTCGGCAGATCGCCGGCGAATGCGTTGGCGGTCACGCCGATCAGACCAAGAACAGCGAGCAGGCGACGCATGGCAGCCCCTTGGATTCGTTTCGGACGCATCGCCGATCATGAATGATTAACCTTAATGAGCGGTTAGCTCGCCGGCGCCGGCGCGAACGAAAACGGCGCGGGACCATCCCGCGCCGTTTACCTTCGTTACCGTCCGATGCGCTCGCCGCTCAGCCCTTGCGCATGATCGGATAAGGTGCCGGGGCCGGCTCCGGCGCCTGCAACAACCAGCGAAAGCCCAGCATGAAGTCGTGCGACTGGATATTGTGGAACGTGACCGGCGCCAGCGTAGGGGGCAAGACGGTCGGATCGAGATTGACCAGCGTGCCGCTCTGGGCATCGCCCAGGTTCAGATAGCGGTAGGAGAATTCGACCACGAAGTTGGGCGTGACCTTGTAGGCGGCGCCCGCGTGCAGCGCCCAGGCCAAGCTGGTCTGGGTTGCGGTATCGGCCCAGCCGCCGCCGGCGGCAATCACGTTGATGTCGCGGAAGTGATCGATCCGGGTGCGCGTGACGCCCACGCCCGCTCCGACGAACGGCGTGACGCACCACCAGGTCCCGAGATCGATGAAGGCGTTGACCAGGGCGACCAATTCCGACTTCGTGGCCATCTCTTGGTTGGTGTTGAAGGCAGGCCCGGCGAAGAAGAACGGGTTGAAGAACCGGTCGAGCTCATGGAATTGGGCCTTGCCACGAAATTCGACGGTCGCGTCGACGCGCAGCCAGTTGTTCCATTGGAAGCCGACGCCGCCGCCGCCAAACGGCGCGCTGTCGAAGCCGCCCTTGTCGAGGAAGGTGAACTGCTGAGCGGTGAGAAAATCCGGATGCGATACGCGGTCCAGGAATTGATTGCTCATCCCGAGAAAGCCACGCAGATACCATCCGGATTCGACCGCCACCGGCGGCGGCTGATACATGGGCGGAGGCAGCGGAGGAGGCAGATCGGCAGCGAGCGCCGCCGTGCTGAGCAGTGCGGCCGCGCCCGCGAGACCAAAGATGTTCGCACGAACCATGACTTCGTCCTTTCGTCCAGCAAGGGCCCGACGAGCCCACAGGATCAACCCAACGAAGCCGAGAATGGCAGCGAACCGTTAAATAGGACTTAACCTTACTTTTTAACCGCGATTCTTTACGTTTTGCCGCGCACGAGCTCGCCGATCGATCTGACGCGGGCCCCGCATTGCGCTCATGCCATTAACCTTCGGTTAGGATTTTCGGTGATTCGCAAGGCCCACGCTCGACGAGCAGCGCAGACGGTTGCGACCGCGACGATGGTCAATCCCCGTCGTCGGCTTTCGCGACGTGGTCTTGGGTTCACGCGTCGCCGCCCTGCTCGCGCGCAGGGATCGAGCAATCCCTTTTCAAAGGCACGAAGCAGACGCGGGATCTTGCCGCGCCGTCCGCGAGCGTGAATTACGGTCGCTACCGGAGGAACTCAGACAAGATCAGAGCGTGCCGCTGCCACCTTGCGGACCTTCAATATCTGGGTCGGCCCGAGGAACGGCAGCACGGCCAGAAACCAGCGTCGAAATCGATCGGGCGCCCTATTCTCGTAACAATGGTCGACGTAGTCGAAACCATTTTTCTTGAGGAGCGTCAGCAAAGTCTGGGGCGTCCAGGCGTAGATATGGCGATCCCATTCGATGTCTTCGGACAGCACTTCCACGCCCAGCCGTGTCGCTCGACCGCGCCAACGGCGGAATGCATTGTTGATCTCGGAACCGACGAAGGTGGCTATGCGCCACACATAAAATGGATTCGGCACGCTGACGACGAGCACACCGCCCTGCTTGAGAACGCGGTTCACCTCCTTGATTGCCAGGGCCGCCCCCTCCAGGTGCTCGAGCACCTCCTGCAGCGTGACGCAATCGATGCTGGCGTCGGCCATTTCGAGACGATAAATGCTCATCCGTCGAAAGCGATCTCGCAGGTCCGGATAGAGCAGCTGGGCGATACGGATATTGTCCTCCGAATAATCGATACCGATCACCGTCCTGTCGGGAAAACGGCGACTGGCTTCGCGCACGAAGGTGCCGATGTAACAACCGACGTCGACGATGGTCTCGCCCTCGATGCGCTCCAGTACCTTGATCTGGCGGTCCAATAAGGATGTTCCGGCGAACAGCGTACGACATTGATCGGCCGACAGGCGCTTGCCGTCCACCAGATAAGTCGCCGCGTCGCTCATCTATGGCATTTCCCGACAGCGACAGGGGCCCCGACCGAACCCCGCGCCCGCCACGCGAAGTTTTTCCAGTTTCGTCGATGGCGCGGCGTCACGAGCAAGGGGACATCGTGATTGATGGACGGTATCTCCGCGAAGCTCGACGTTTCGCTCCACTCGAGGGCCAATGTTAGAAAGGAGTGATAGACAAATCGTTGCTGGCATCGCGGGGACGTCCGCCCGCGAGGCGGGCAGCGGCAAGATTAACGTCCGGTTAGCACTTGGGCGAACTGGGCGCCGGGAGCCGCAGATCCGCTTTCGCTCGAGGCCGAGGCGCTTGCGAGCGCCGAGCGCCGATGCTCAATCCCCGTCGTCGACTTTCCCGATGTGGTGCTGGGCGTAGAGCTCGAGACCGAGCTTGGCGACGAGGTCGAGCTGCGTCTCGAGATAATCGATGTGCTCTTCCTCGTCGTGCATGAGCTCTTCGAACAGATCGCGGGTGACGTAGTCCTTGACCGCGTGGCAGTGCGTGGCGGCTTCCTGGTAAAGCGCGCGCGCCGACATTTCCAGCGCGAGGTCGCAATCGAGCACCTCCCGGACGTTCTGGCCGATGTGAAGCGGGTCGATCACCTGCATGTTGGGAAACCCGTCGAGGAAGATGATCCGCTCCACGATCTTGTCCGCGTGTTCCATCTCCTCGATCGATTCCTTGCGCCATTTCTTGGCGAGCGCGCGATAGCCCCAATTGTCCAGGAGGCGGTAATGCAGCCAATATTGGTTGATGGCGGCGAGCTCGTGCCGCAGCCCGCGGTTGAGATATTCGATGACTCTTGCGTCGCCCTGCATGGTCCGCGTCCCTCGCCGGATTGGCCGCGATTCGCCGACCGCAAATTTTGGAACGGCTCCAACCTTGCGCAAAATGCTTGGCGCGACAAGCGCAAAGGCAGCCGTCGGACCGCTGGCAGGCGTCGATCAGGCGTGGTGCTGGCCGCCCTGACAGCACCCGGTGCGGCAGGCCCCGGCGATCGCCTCGTCCATGATCCGGCGAATGGTGCGGGCGCATCGGCCGCATTGGGGACTGCAGCCGAGGCAGCCATAGACTTGGCCGGTCGTGCGCGGCGTTTGTCCGGCGCTGAGCGCCGTGCGCACATCTTGGTCGCTCAGCACGTTGCAAGAACAGACGATCATGGAAATCCGGGGTTCCCAGCCGGTTTTTAGTTCCTTATGCAACTATCGATACATGAGCAGGGCCGGGCAGGCAAAACCAAAACGCGGTTTTTATAGGTATTCCAATCTGGCAGGGGAAGGCCGGCCCGGCGGGGGTGCAACCGCCTCAGCCGGCGCCGGTGAGCGCGTCGACCACGCCGTCGACGATCTCCTCGACCAGGACCTTGTCGTCGCCCTCCCCCATGACCCGGATGACCGGCTCGGTCCCGGATGGGCGCACGATCAGCCGGCCATGACCGTCGAGGCGGGCTTCCGCATCCTTGATGGCGGTGCGCACGTCGGCGTTCTCGAGCGGCTTGCCGCTCTTGTAGCGCACGTTCTTGAGCACCTGCGGCAGCGGATCGAAGCGATGACAGACCTTCGACACCGGCTGCTCTTGTTTCTTGACCACCGCCAGCACCTGGAGGGCCGCGAGCAACCCGTCGCCGGTCGTCGTGTAGTCCGACAGAATAATGTGGCCCGACGGCTCGCCGCCGACATTGTAGTCGTGGCTGCGCATGTGCTCGAGCACATAGCGGTCGCCGACCGGAGTGCGCACGAGCGCAAGTCCCAGGCTCCCGAGATAGCGTTCGAGGCCGAGATTGGTCATGACGGTCGCGACGATGCCGGGCTGGGCGAGCCGGCCGTCGGCTCGCCAGCTCGCGGCGATCACCGCCAGCAGCTGATCGCCGTCGACGATGCGGCCGCGCTCGTCGGCGATCAGCACCCGGTCGGCGTCGCCGTCGAGCGCGATGCCGATATCGGCGCGCATTTCCTTGACCTTCTGGCAAAGCGCCGCCGGCTCGGTCGAGCCGCATTCGTGATTGATATTGAAGCCGTCGGGCTCGACCCCGATGGCGATGACCTCGGCATCGAGCTCCCGCAGCGCCTCCGGCGCCACGCGGTAGGCGGCGCCATGTGCGCAATCGACGACGATGCGCAGCCCCCCGAGCGAAAGATTCCTCGGCAGCGTGCGCTTGGCGAACTCGATATAACGATCCTGCACGCCGTCGATGCGCTTGGCGCGGCCGAGATCCGCGCTCTTGGCGAGCTTCTTGGTCAGCTCGGAATCCACCAGCCCCTCGATCTGGTGCTCGACCTCGTCGTTGAGCTTGAAACCGTCGGGTCCGAAGAGCTTGATGCCGTTGTCGTCGTAAGGATTGTGCGAGGCCGATATCATCACGCCGATATCGGCGCGCATGGAGCGCGTGAGCATTCCAACCGCCGGCGTCGGGATCGGGCCGGTGAGCAAAACGTCCATCCCGACCGAGGTGAAGCCGGCCACCAGCGCGGTCTCGATCATGTAACCGGAGAGGCGAGTGTCCTTGCCGATCAGCGCGCGGTGGCGATGGTCGCCCCGGCGAAAGATGAGGCCGGCGGCCTGGCCGACCTTGAGCGCCAACTCCGGCGTGATCACGCCGTTCGCCCGGCCGCGAATCCCGTCGGTGCCGAAATATTTGCGAGTCATGGTCCCCCTTGCAACCCCGTGACCGGGCTTATGGGCCCCGATCTTAGGCAATTCAATGCCTGAAATCTTCAAAAAATATGAGCGAAAGTTCCCGCAACGCCGAAATCGAGCGCCGCCCGAGGGAGCCGGGCGGTCGTTTGGTTAACGCGCTGCGCCGCTACTTCTTTTTCCCTCTCCGGTCGGGGACCGGCTGGGTAACATTGACGGGATCGGAGGCGGGGAAACTGTCCTCGAGACCTTCTTCGAGCGCCTTTTCCAGCCTGCGTTTTCTCGCCTCCTCTTTGTCGCGCCTGGTTTTCTCGTCCACTTCGTGTTCCATGAGGGAGTCGTTGGGGATTCCCATGGATCATCTCCTTGCCGGCGGCCGCCGCCGGCCGCTTCCAGCAGTAAACGCGCAAAACGGCGGTGACGTTCCCGGTTCCCTGTTCGGAACGCGGCCAGTATAAGCCTGTCCATGCGCGCCATGACCTGCATCGACGACCTGCGGCAGCGAGCCCGCCGCAAGGTGCCACGCGCTTTTTTCGATTACGCGGAGGCTGGCTCCTATTCGGAGGAGACGCTGCGCGCCAACCGCGCCGACCTCGAGCGCATCAAGCTCCGCCAGCGGGTGCTGGTCGACGTCTCGCGCCGCGATCTCACCACGACGATCCTCGGCGAGAAGGCATCGCTCCCGCTCGCGCTCGCGCCGATCGGGCTCTGCGGCATGCAGCACGGCGACGGCGAGATCCTGGCGTGCCGCGCGGCACAGGCGGCGGGCATTCCGTTCACGCTCTCCACCATGTCGATCTGCTCGGTCGAGGACGTGGCCCAGGCGGTCGGCAAGCCGTTCTGGTTCCAGCTCTACGTGATGAAGGACCGCGGCTTCATCCGCGCCCTGATCGAGCGCGCCGCCGCCGTCAAATGCAGCGCGCTCGTGCTCACCGTCGACCTGCAGGTGCTCGGCCAGCGCCATTGCGACGTTCGGAACGGCATGACCGTGCCGCCGCGGATCAAGCTCGGCAACATCATCGACATCGCGACGAAGCCTGACTGGGCGCTTTCGATCCTGCGCGGCCGGCGCAAGACCTTCGGCAATCTCGCCGGCCACGTGCGCGGGATGGAGAGCGTGAATTCGCTGGCGCATTGGATCGCCGGCCAGTTCGACCCGGCGCTGAGCTGGAAAGACGTCGACTGGGTGCGCAGCCTCTGGCCGGGCAAGCTCATCCTCAAGGGCATCCTCGACGCCGACGACGCCAAGACCGCCGCCAAGGCGGGCGCGAGCGCGCTCGTGGTTTCCAACCACGGCGGCCGGCAGCTCGACGGCGCGCCGTCGTCGATCTCGGCCCTGCCGAGGATCGTCGAGGCGGTGGGCGCCGAGATCGAGCTGATGTTCGACGGCGGTATCCGCACCGGGCAGGACGTGGTGCGCGCGCTCGCCCATGGCGCGCGCTCCTGCATGATCGGCCGCTCCTACGTCTATGGGTTGGGCGCGGGCGGGGAAGCCGGCGTCGCCAAGGCGATCGAGATTCTCGGCAAGGAGCTCGACGTCACCATGGCGCTCTGCGGCGTGACCAGCGTGCGCGACATCGACCGAAGCGTCATCGCGCAAGCTTAAGACATGAGCGGCCTGGACGCGTTCAAGTCCCGTCGTTGATCGCTGCGCGGACTCATGCAGCGCCGCGGCCGAGTTCCATTGTCGGCGATTCTCTCGGCAAATCTCAAACGGTCGGAACTGGGCAGCCGTCGAGGCGTTCCCCCGACAGATGCACGAGAGGAGAAGCGCCATGCAAGTCAGCGAAGTCATGAGCAGCGACGTCAACATCGCGAGCCCCGATCAATCGATCCGCGAAGCCGCGCGCATGATGGCGGATATCGACGCCGGCGCGCTGCCGGTCGGCGAGAACGACCGGCTGGTCGGCATGATCACGGATCGGGATATCGCGGTCCGCGCGGTGGCGGCCGGCAAGGGACCGGACACGCCGATTCGCGAGGTGATGAGCGCGGAGGTGAAATATTGTTTCGAGGACGAGGACCTCGACGAGGTCGCGCGCAACATGGCCGATATCAAGCTGCGGCGGCTGCCGGTTCTCAACGGCAGGAAACGTCTGGTGGGGATCATCTCGATCGCGGACATCGCGCTGGCCGAGGGGCCGGATCCGGCAGGGCAAGCGCTGTGTGGAATCTCGGAACCGGGCGGGGAGCACTCCCAGTCCATGGATGGAAAAGGCGCGATCGCGCATTGACGCGGGAACGCTATCGCGCATTGACGCGGAAGAGGCCCCGCTCCGGCCGGCCCAAGGACTGGAGGGGGTGTCTATTGCCCTCCGATTCATTAAAAAAGGCTAGCTTTCCCAACCCTTTGGAATTCCGCTTGACGGGAGAGGCAGGGTCGGGAATCAATAGAACAAATCATGAACATCGTGGGCGGTACCGATGGCCCGAGCCGCGACCCTTCGTTCTCCCGCCGGGAGGCCGTTCATCGACCGGCTGCGCCGGCAGCTCGGTGCGGTGGAGGCGGCAACCGGCCTCGGCGAAGGCGCGGCCCCGCTGCGGCTCGGCATTCCGCCGATCGACGGCATCCTCGGCGGCGGGCTCGGCTGCGGGGTGCTGCATGAGATCGCCGCCGCGGGGGAGACGGCAACCGGCGCCGCCACCGGCTTTGCGCTGGCGGTCGCCGCCCGCAGCAACGACTCCGCGACGGCAGGCAGAAGCGCGCTCTGGATCGCCGAGGATCTTTCGCTTGCCGAGAATGGCGCGCCCTATGGGCCCGGGCTCGACGGCTCGGGCATTGCTCTCGAGCAATTGATCACGGTTGCGGCCGCGCGCGGGCGCGAGGTGCTGTGGGCCATGGAGGAGGCGCTGCGCTGCCGCGCCGTCGGCGTGGTGATCGGCGAGCTGCGTGCGCGCGACTTCGATCAGGTGGCGACGCGGCGGCTCTCGCTCGCGGCCGCCGCCGGCGGCACGCTCGGCATCATCCTGCGCACCATGCCGGATGACGCCCCTTCCGCCGCCGCGACGCGCTGGATCATCGGCGCGGCGCCGTCCGCGGAAAGACGAGGCATCGGCCCGCCCCGGCTCACCGCGCGTCTGGTGCGCAACCGCCGTGGCCATCTCGGAGCATGGATCGTGGAGTGGAACAGTGTGGAGCAGCGTCTCGAGCTCGCAACGGATCCTGAGCCTGTGGCTGGAGCGGTTTTCGACCGATCGCATCGCGCGGCAGTCGCGTGAGACCGCGCGTGCTTCATCGCTCTCCGCTGGCGGGGAGAGAGCGTCTGCGCTCGTCGTCTTCGGCAAGCGCGGCAATCTCGACCTTCTCGTCGCGGTCGACGCCGCGGCGGAGCGGCGCGGCTTGCGCGCAGGGCTGGCGCTGGCGCAGGCCCGCGCCATGCATCCCGCGCTTGCCGCCGTGCCGGAGGACCCGGCGGCCGACGCGCGTCTCCTCGATGCCGTCGCCGACCGGTGCCGGCGTTACACGCCGCTCGTCGCCGCCGACCCGCCGGACGGCATCCTGCTCGACGTCGGCGGCTGCGCCCATCTCTTCGGCGGCGAGGCGAAGCTTCGCGACGATCTGCTGGCACGGGCGACGAGGTTCGGCTTGTCCGCCCGCGCCGCCGTCGCCGCGACCATCGGCGCGGCCTCCGCCGCCGCGCGCTTCGCCGATGCGTCGATCACGACGACCGGCGACGAGCACGCGCTCTTGGCGCCGCTGCCGCTCGCGGCGCTGCGGCTGCCGGGCGAGACCGTCGCCGCGCTGGCGCGCCTCGGCTTGAAACGCATCGGCGACATCCTCGATCTGCCGCGCGCGCCGCTCGCCGCCCGTTTCGGCGGCGATCTCCTGCGCCAACTCGACCGCGCGCTCGGCCGCGAGCACGAGCCGCTCAACCCGCTGCTGCCGGTCGCGCCCTATGTCGCCGAGCGCAATTTTCACGAGCCGATCGCGCGCGAGGAGGACGTGCTCGCCAACGTCGAGCGGCTCGCGGCGCGGCTCGAGACGGCGCTTTCCGCGCGCGGCGACGGCGCGCGCCGCCTCGAGCTTGCCCTCTTCCGCACCGACGGCGCGGTCAAGCGCATTGCCGCCGGCACCTCCCGCCCGATCCGCGACCCGCGGGCGATCCGCGCGCTCTTCGTCGAGCGGCTCGTCGCGCTCGGCGACGAGATCGATCCCGGCTTCGGTTTCGACCTGGCGCGGCTTTCGGTGCTCGTCGCCGAGCCGTGTCCGGACGAGCAGATCGGCTTCGGCGGGAGCCGGCATCCGACCGAGCTCGACCGCCTCGTCGACCGCCTGAGCGCACGGCTCGGACGGCGGCGAGTGTCCCGGCTCATCGCCCATGACAGTCATATCCCCGAGCTTGCCGCCGCGGCGGTGCCGGCGCAGGCGGCGGCGAGCGCCGAGCCCGGCTGGAATGCCTTCCGCGGCTTCCGCGCCGAGGCCGGATTGAGCCCGCGACCGCTGCGTTTGCTCGCCAAGCCCGAGCCGATCGAGGACGTCTTCGCCCTCGTGCCCGACGGTCCGCCGGTGCGCTTCCGCTGGCGCCGCGCTTTGCACGAGGTGGTGGCCGCCGAAGGTCCCGAGCGCATCGCCGGCGCCTGGTGGAGCGAGCAAGGCGGTCCCACGCGTGATTATTTCCGGGTCGAGGACAAAGCGGGCCTGCGCTTCTGGCTCTTCCGCGCCGGCCTCTATCGCGACCTGTCCACGCCGCGCTGGTTCCTGCACGGGATGTATGCGTGACATGCCGCGCTATCTCGAATTCGCCGTCGCCTCCAACTTCTCGTTCTTGCGCGGCGCCTCGCATCCCGAGGAGCTGATGCTGCAGGCCGCCCATATCGGGCTCGATGGCATCGGGCTCTGCGACCGCAACTCGGTCGCCAGCGTGGTGCGCGCCCATCTCATCAAACGCGAGCAGGGTCTGGCGCTCGCCTATCACCCCGGCGCGCGGCTCGTCTTCGCCGACGGCACACCGGACATCCTCGCCTATCCGCGCGACCGCCCGGCCTGGGGACGGCTCTGCCGCCTGCTCACGCGCGGCAAGCTGCGCGCGGAGAAGGGCGAGTGCATCCTTTATCTCGACGATCTCCTCGAGCACGGCGAGGGGCTCGAGCTCGTCGTGATGGAGACATCGACCTGGGAGCATTCATCCCTTCCCTTCCTGCGATGGCCGAAGCGTAATTCTCAAACGTCAACCTCCGCGGCGCAACCAACACCGACAAGACTTCGGCTGGTCGCAGGCAGCGCGAAGAAATCCGGAGCAGAAGCAGTCCTCGATCGCCTGCGCGCCGCCGCCCGCGGCCGCGTGCGGCTCGCCGCCGCCATGCTCCATCGCGGCGATGACCGCGCCCGGCTGGCGCGGCGCGCCGCGATCGCGCGGCAGGCCGGCGTGCCGCTCGTCGCCGTCAACGACGCGCTCTATCATCATCCCGACCGGCGGGAATTGCAGGACGTGCTCACCTGCATCCGCGAGCACCTGACGATCGACAAGGCGGGCCGGCGGCTTGCCGTCAATGCCGAGCGGCATCTGAAAGCACCCGCCGAGATGGCGCGCCTGTTCCGCGACGCGCCGGAAGCGATCGAGGAAACAGCGGCGCTCGCCGCGACGCTGACCTTCTCGCTCGATCAGCTGCGTTACGAATATCCCGACGAGATGCGCATGGGCTTCGCAACTCCCCAGGACGCGCTCGTCCATCTGGCATGGGAAGGCGCCGCCGCGCGCTATCCCGACGGCGTTCCGGACAACGTCCGCCGCAGCCTCGACCATGAGCTCGAGCTGATCGGCGAGCTCGAGTACGCGCCTTATTTTCTCACCGTCCATCACATCGTCGGCTACGCCCGCAGCCAGAACATCCTTTGCCAAGGCCGCGGCTCGGCGGCGAACTCGGCGGTCTGCTACTGCCTGCGCATCACCGACGTCGACCCGCGCGAAGGCCGCCTCCTGTTCGAACGCTTCATCTCCTCCGATCGCGGCGAGCCGCCCGACATCGACGTCGATTTCGAGCACGAGCGGCGCGAGGAGGTGATCCAGCACATCTACCGGCATTACGGACGCCGCCATACCGGCATCGCCGCGACCGTCATCACCTATCGCGGCCGTTCCGCCATCCGCGAGGTCGGCAAGGTCTTCGGGCTGTCGGAAGACACCATCGGCGCGCTTTCCTCCTCGATCTGGGGCATGGGCGACGGGGCGGTGCGTACCGCCGAGCTCGTGCGCGCCGGCATCGACGTGAATAGCGCCCGGATGCAAAAGATGCGGGCGCTGGTCGAGGCGATCCAATCCTTCCCGCGTCATCTCTCCCAGCACGTCGGCGGCTTCGTCATCACCCGCAGCCCGCTCGACGAGGTGATGCCGATCGGCAACGGCGCGATGGAGGAGCGCACCTTCGTCGAATGGGACAAGGACGATCTCGACGCGCTCGCCATTCTCAAGGTCGACGTGCTCGGGCTGGGCATGCTCACCTGCCTGCGCAAGGCCTTCGAGCTCGGCGAGCAGCATTACGGCGTTTCGTTTCGGACGACCGGGCGCGAGGACGGATTCTTCGCCCTCTCCACGGTGCCGAAGGAAGACCCCGCCGTTTATCGCATGCTGCAACGCGCCGATTCGCTCGGCGTGTTCCAGGTCGAGAGCCGGGCGCAGATGTCGATGCTGCCGCGGCTCAAGCCGCAGGAGTTCTACGATCTCGTCATCGAGGTGGCGATCGTGCGGCCGGGCCCGATCCAGGGCGACATGGTGCATCCCTATCTGCGCCGCCGTCAGGGGCTGGAGCCGGTCTCCTATCCGTCGCCGGAGCTCAAAGCCGTCCTCGACAAGACGCTCGGCGTGCCGCTGTTCCAGGAGCAGGCGATGCGGATCGCCATCGTCGCCGGCGGCTTCACGCCGGGCGAGGCCGACAAGCTGCGGCGCGCCATGGCGACCTTCAAGCGCACCGGCACCATCGGCACCTTCCGGGCCAAGATGATCGAGGGAATGGTCGCACGACATTATCCGCGCGACTTCGCCGAGCGCTGCTTCAGCCAGATCGAGGGCTTCGGCGAATACGGCTTCCCGGAAAGCCACGCCGCGAGCTTCGCGCTCCTGGTCTACGCCTCGGCCTGGCTCAAGTGCCGTTATCCGGACGTGTTCGCGGCCGCCTTGCTCAATTCGCAGCCGATGGGTTTCTACGCGCCGGCGCAGATCGTGCGCGACGCGCGCGAGCACGGCGTCGAGGTACGCCCGGTCGACGTCAATCATTCCGACTGGGACGCCACGCTCGAGCCGGGCGCCTCCGCCGCCGCGCGCGTGCATGCGCTCCACCGCGACATGGCGGGCGACCTCCGCGCGACCCACGCGCTGCGGCTCGGGTTTCGCAAGATCAAGGGGCTGAGCGAGGAGGATGCGAGGCGGATCGTCGCCGGACGCTTGCTTGACCGCGGGAGGGAGCAGAGCGAGTTTGCGGGACAACCCTACGCTTGCGTCCGCGATCTCTGGCTGCGCACCGGCCTTTCGCCGCGCGTCATCGAGCGCCTCGCCGATGCCGATGCCTTCGGCTCGCTCGGCCTCAGCCGGCGACAAGCCTTGTGGGCGGCGAAAGCGCTCGGACGCGTCGGCGACAAGGACGACGATCTGCCGTTGTTCCGCGCGAGCAGCAACTCACCGGAATGCGCCCTGGCGGTCCCTTCCCTGCCCCGCGAGCCCAACGTGCCGCTGCCGCCGATGCCGCCCGGCGAGGAAGTGGTCAACGACTACCGTTTCCTCGAGCTGTCGCTGCGCACGCATCCGGCGTCGTTCCTGCGTGCCGACCTCGACCGGCGCGGCATCATCCGCAACGAGGAGCTGCGTCTGCGGCCGTCCGGCGCGCGCGTGAGCGTCTCCGGCCTGGTCACCATTCGCCAGCGGCCCGGCACGGCCAAGGGCGTCATCTTCATGACCATCGAGGACGAGACCGCGGTCGCCAACATCATCGTCTGGCCGAAGACGTTCGAGCGCTTCCGCCCGATCGTCCTGGGCGCGCGCTATGTCGCGGTGAACGGCGAGCTGCAGCAGGAATCCGGCGTCATCCATGTCGTCGCCGGCAGGCTCGACGATCTCACCCCCCTGCTCGCCCGCCTGACCGAGGATGCGCCGCCGATCGAGGCGCTCGCCCGCGCCGACGCGGTCAAGCGTCCGCACGACGAGAACGTCGACCGCCGCGCCCGCGGCCGCCGCAACCCGCCGCGCATCGCCGCGCCCGCGCCGCTTCCGGATTTGCTGGCGAGCGACCTCGACGTCCCCGCGCGCGGCTCCGCGCATGCGCCCGCCCGCCGCGGCGGCAGCAAGATCGCGCGCCGCTGACCCGGGACTACGGAACGACGCCGTCGCGGCCGACATTGACCCGCGCGGCTTCGAACGTCCCGTCCGGCTTTTTCACCGCGTTGACGATATTGATGCTGGCGCCCGGCTTGAGCTCGCTCTTCTCCCCGAGCTCGTAGCGGACGATCGGCGTGCCCGGCGGCACGATGAGCTTCTTCTCGCCGTCCTTGTACTTCACGGTGATGACTTGCCCGTCGACGCCCGCGACCGTCGTGGCGGCGGTGCCGTTGGTCATGGTGCTGTTCGGCGCCCCGTCCCATGGACGATGACCCTCGCCGAGACCGCGCTGCGAGTCGGCGAAAATGTGCACCTCGATCGCCTTCTGGCTGCCGTCGGCTTGCGGCATCGCGCCGCTGCCGATGTAGGAGCCCTCCTTGATGTCGGCGAGCGAAGCCTTCACCACGCCGACGACCTGCACGTTGCCGGCGAGCGCGACGGTGAGCACGGCGCCGTCGCGCGCCTTCACCGCGAGCGTATTGCCCTCGACCTTCTCGATCGTCCCGCGCACCCGCTGGGTCTGCGGCTGCTGCGCGACGGCCGACGAAACCGAGAGCGCCGCGGCCAGCACGACCGCGCCCGCCGTCGCAGCGCTACGCCCGCTTCGCATCGTCCTGCTCATGCCCTTCCTCCCAAAATCGGTGCGTACCGCCGCGGCGGCACGCACGAGACGAAGCATCGACTGCCGCGCACCGCGAGCTCGCGGCGCGCCGCAACATCCGATCGCACCCGCCTTGCGCTGCCCTCGACCCGTCCGCGATCCACGCGGCTGCGGTCACATCGGCGGCGTGATGCCGTCGCGGCCGACCGAGACGGCGGCGGCTTCCAGCGTGCCGTCGTCCTTCTTCTGGGCAGCGGCGATGAAGATCTTGGCGCCCGGCTTGAGCTCGTCCTTGCTGCCGGGAACGTAGGTGACGATCACGGTCTCGGGCGCGACGACGATCTTCTTTTCCCCGTCTTTGTACTTGAGCATGATCTCCTCACCGGAGACCCCCTTCACCATCTGGGCCACGGTGGCGTTGGTCATCGTGCTGTTCGGCACCAGGTCCCAGGGCCGATGGCCTTCGCCGGTGCCGCGCATCGGCTCGGGGAAGATGTGGATTTCGACCGCCTTCTGGCTGCCGTCGGCCTGCGGCATGCCGGTGACGCCGATGAACGAATTCGGCTTGATGTCGGAGAGCGTCGCCTTGACGATGCCGCGCACCGCGGCGTTGTCGGTCAGCTTGACCTTGTGGGTGGTCTGGCCGTCGCGCGACTTGACGGTCAGCACCGCGCCGTCGACGGCCTCGACCGTGCCGCGCACGCGAACCGGCGGCGTCTGCTGGGCATAGCTCGTGGCCGTGGCAAGCAGCAACGCAAAACCGGCCAGGCCGAACACGCGCCGTGTCAGGTGATTCATTGTCGTCCTCCCGAAGCTTCGCCGAATCCCGGCGATCGAATGACCAACCCTCGGCGGCGGTTCTTATTCCCGCCGAGCGGGGTAGCTTTCCCTATGAGACCAGCCGCCATCGGCGCGCGCAAGCGCCAAAACCGCCTGATCCGGCCGGCCTCAATAGAGGCCGGGCGTCGCGCCGCCGTCGACCGCGATCGCGGTGCCCTGGACATGTCGCGAGCGCTCGGAGCACAGGAACAGCGTGAGCGCGGCGATGTCCTCGGGGGTGGCCATGCGACGCGTTCCGCTCTTGGCGACGGCGGCGGCGCGAACCTCCTCGATCGGCTGGCCCAGCGCCGCGGCGCGCTGCTGCAGCAACTGCTCGGTGCGCTCGGTCGCGGTCTGGCCGGGATGGATGGCATTGACATGGACGCCGTCGCGCATGCCGAGCCGCGACAGCCCCTTGGTGAAGTTCGCGGCCGCGGCATTGACCGAGCCGCCCACCAGGAATTCCGGCTCGACGGTTCGCGCCGCCCCGCCGATGATGTTGACGACATGGCCTTCCGCCGCCTTGAGCAGCGGCCAGAACAGCCGGGTCAGCCGCACCGCGCCGAAAAACTTCAGGGCGAACCCGTCGAGCCAGACCTCGTCCGGCAGCTCCGCGAAATTGCCGGCCCGGGTCGCGCCGGCATTGTTGACGAGCACGTCGCAGCGCTGGAACCGCTCGTGAACGCGCCGGAACAGCTGCTCGCAGCCGGCAAGCGTGCGCAGATCGCCGGCGACGGTGAGCGGCTGCGGTCCCTCCGCGCCGACGGTCTTGGCGGCGGCGGCGAGATTGGGCTCCGATGAGGAGGCCAGCACCGTCTGCGCGCCGGCGCGCACGAATGCGAGCGCGATGCCGCGGCCGATGCCGCGGCTGCCCCCGGAGATGACGACGATCTTGCCCTCGAACTCGCCCGGCATGCAGAGCCTCCATGCGTTGCAGACGTTGCAGTATTACTATGCCCGGGAATGGCGAGGAAACAGATGAAATCGATCTTCATCGACTGCAACAATCAGCTCGCGCCGGTGTTCGCGCGGGTGCAACGGCCCGACGACCCGCCGATCGCGGTCAACACGGATTCGTTTGGGTCCGCCGAGCTGCCGGCCCTGCTCGCCGGCTACGACGTCTGCCTCGACGATCATTCCTACCTGCCGACCGAGCTCATGGCCGGCTGCCGCGGGCTCAAGCACGTCGTCTTCCTCGGCACCGGCGCCTCGAGCTACATGGACGTGGCCGCCCTCAACGGCCTCGGCATCGAGGTGCACACCATCAAGGGCTACGGCGATACCGCGGTCGCCGAGCACGCCATGGCGCTGATATTCGCCTGCGGCCGCGAGCTCGCGCGCATGGACCGCGCGGTGCGCGCCGGCGTGTGGGAGCCGGTGGAAAGCATGCAGCTCCAGGGCAAGACCCTCGGGCTGATCGGGCTCGGCGGCATCGGCCGCGAGGTCGCGCGCATCGCGGCCGGCATCGGGATGCGGGTGATCGCCTGGAACCGCTCGCCGCGCTCCGGCCTGCCCCTGGTCGGTCTCGACGAGTTGCTGGCCGAGGCCGACGTGATCACGCTCCACCTTGCCCTCAACGACGAGACCCGCGGCTTCGTCTCGGCCGAGCGCATCGCGCAAATGAAACCGGGCGTGATCCTCGTCAATACCGCCCGTGGGGCGCTGGTCGATGAAGGAGCCCTCGTTCGCGCGCTCGCGAGCGGCCATGTCCGCCACGCCGGGCTCGACGTGTTTCACGCCGAGCCGCTCCGCCCCGACCATCCGCTCACACGGATGGAGAACGTGACGCTCACCTCGCACGCGGCGTTCCGCACGCTCGAAGCGTCGGAGACGCTGCTGCGGCGGGCGATCGACATCGTGCGCGCCATCGCCGGCCGGCCCGGCGCCGCCGCATGAAACTCGTCCGCGGCGGCCGACGAGGATTGACGGCCCGGGCGCGGCGGCGACAATACGAGGATAAAGCAAGCCTGGGGAGGAAAGGTTGAAGCCGGCACCGTTCGCCTATGCCAAGGCTCGCTCGCTCGCGCACGCGATCGAATTGCTGGCGGGCGAGGAGGCGCGGCTGATCGCCGGCGGACAGAGCCTGATCGCCACGCTCAACATGCGGCTGAGCCGGCCCGCCTTGCTCATCGACCTCAACGGGCTCGACGGGCTCGACGGCATCGCGTTGACGAACGGGCATGTCGAGATCGGGGCGCTGGTGCGCCACGCGCAGGCCGAGCGCTCCCCCGTGATCGCGCGCCACGCCCCGCTCGTCGGCCTGGCCCTGCCCCATATCGGCCATCCCGCGATCCGCAACCGCGGCACGGTCGGCGGCTCGATCGCCTTTGCCGATCCCGCCGCCGAGCTGCCGGCATGCCTCCTGGCGCTCGGCGGCGAGGTCGACATTGCCGGGCCGCAGGGCCGGCGCACGGTCAAGGCGGACGATTTCTTCAAGGACCTGTTCGAGACCGCGCTCACGCCGCGCGACGTTCTCACCGCGATCCGGATCCCCGCGGCGCGCGCCGACACCCGCGTCGGCTTCGCCGAGCTTGCCCGCCGCCACGGCGACTACGCGATGGTGGGACTTGCGGCCTGCGCGCGGGCAAACGGCAAGCGCCTCGACGACGTGCGCCTGGCTTTTTTCGGCGTCGGCGCGACCCCGGTGCGCGCGCGCCATGCCGAGCGGGCATTGGCCGGCGGCGACATGGATGCCGCGGTCGGCGCGCTGCGCGCGGATTTGGCGCCGCCCGACGACGTGCAGGCCTCGGGCGCGGTGAAGACCCATCTCGCCGGCGTGCTGCTGCGGCGGGTGGCAAGGCAACTCGCGGACATGGGGCCATGACTCGCCATTTGGTCATTGCCGGGAGCGCGCCATGAGCGAGCGTTTCCACGACATCGCCGTCACCGTGAACGGCGAGGAGGTGCGCGAGCGCGTCGATGCGCGCAAGACCCTGGTCGACTTCCTGCGCGAGGACCTCGGGCTGACCGGCAGCCATGTCGGCTGCGAGCACGGCGTTTGCGGGGCCTGCACCGTGCGCGTCGACGGCGTGGTGGTGCGCGGCTGCCTGATGCTGGCGGTGCAGTGCGCGGGCGCGAGCGTCGATACCATCGAAGGCGTCACCGACAGCGGCGAGATCGCCGATCTGCAGCGGGCCTTCATCGAGCGCAACGCGCTGCAGTGCGGCTACTGCACTCCGGGCATGCTGCTCACGGCGCAGGAATTGTTGAAGCGCGGCGGCATTCCGAGCCGCGAAGCGATCCGGACGCACCTCTCCGGCAATTACTGCCGGTGCACCGGCTATCAGGCCATCGTCGACGCGGTGGAGGCGGTGGCGACGGCGCGAGCAGGCCCATGAAAAGCACCGACGACGCCCCACCGACCCTCTCGGCGCTCGACCGGCCGAATTCCTACATCGGCCGCTCGGTGCCGCGGCCGAACATCGCGCGTCTCGCCCAAGGCCGCGCCCAGTTCGTGAGCGACCTGACGCTGCCGCGCATGGTGCATGTCGCCTTCGTGCGCTCGCCGCACGCCCATGCCCGCATCGCGTCGATCGACGCCGCCGCGGCGAAGCAGGCGCCCGGCGTCGTCGCCGTGGTCACCGGCGCCGAGCTCGCGCAAGTGATCACGCCCTGGGTCGGCGTGCTCACCCATCTCAAGGGCATCAAGTCGGCGCCGCAGCACGCGATCGCGATCGAGCGCGCCCGCTGGCAGGGCGAGGCGGTCTGCGCCGTGGTCGCGCGCAGCCGCGCCGAAGCCGAGGACGCCTGCGAGCTGGTCGAGGTCGGATACGATGAGCTGCCGGCGGTCACCGACCCCGAGACCGCGCTCGATCCCGCCACGCCGGTGATTCATGCCGAGCTCGGCGACAATCTCACCTTCGAGCGCGTGCTCGCGGCCGGCGACCCGGAGCAAGGCTTCAAGCAGGCCGATGCGGTCGTAGAAACCACCTTCGTGTTCGGCCGCCACACCGGCGTCACCAACGAGCCGCGCGCCATCGTCGCCGACTGGAACGCGGGCGAGGAGCGGCTCACCGTCTATCAGGGCACGCAGGCCCCGCACATGATGCAGAACCTGTTCGCCAAGCACCTCGGGCTCGCCGAGCACCAGGTGCGCGTCGTCACCAAGGACGTCGGCGGCTCGTTCGGCATCAAGGTGCATGCCTATGCCGACGAGATGGCGACGGCCGCGCTCGCCAAGCTCCTCAGGCGCCCGGTCAAGTTCGTCGCCGACCGCATCGAGAGCTTCGTCACCGACATCCACGCCCGCGACCACCGCGTGAAGGGAAGGATCGGCGTCAAGCGCGACGGCTCGATCACCGCCTGGGACATCGACGACCTCACAGGCATCGGTCCCTATTCGGTCTATCCGCGCACGTCGGGCATCGAGGCGAACCAGATCGTCAACCTCGTCGGCGCCCCCTACATCTGCCCGAACTACCGCGCCCGCGCCCGCGTCGTGTTCCAGAACAAGAACGTCATGTGCCAATACCGCGCGGTCGGCCATCCGATCGCGACCGCGGTGACCGAAGGCCTCCTCGAGCTCGCGGCGGCGGCGATCGGCATGGACCCGCTGGAAATCCGGCGCCGCAACCTGATCCCGGACGACGCGCATCCCTCGAGCGGCCCGTCCGGGATCAAGTTCGAGGCCTTGTCGCACCACGAATCGCTCGCCCATCTCGACGCCATGATGAACTACGCCGGCCTGCGCGCCGAGCAGAAGCGGCTGCGCGCGCAAGGCATCCATCGCGGCATCGGCTTTGCGAGCTTCGTCGAGGTAACCAATCCGTCGGCCGCTTTCTACGGCATCGGCGGCGCGAAAATCTCCGCGCAGGACGGCGTCACCATCAAGCTCGACGCGCAGGGCGCGATCATCTGCCAGACCGGCGTCACCGAGCAGGGCCAGGGCGCCGAGGCGGTGATCGCGCAGGTCGCGGCCACCGCCTTCGGCGTGCCGATCGAGCGCGTGCGCGTGATCACCGGCGACACCGACCATACCCCCTACGGCGGCGGCACCTGGGCCTCGCGCGCCGCCGGCATCGGCGGGGAAGCCGCCTGGCAGGCCGGCAAGGCGCTGCGCGCGAACGTGCTCGCCTGCGCCGCCTCGATCCTGCAGGCGACGCCGGCGGACCTCGACATCCGCGACGGCGTCGTGGTCGATCGCGGCAGCGGCGCCGAGCGGCTTCCTCTCGACGAGCTCGCGCGCATCGCCTATTTCCGGCCGGACACCCTGCCGCCCGGCTTCCAGGCCGAGCTGGTGGCGACGCGCCATTACGTGCCGCGCGCCTGGCCGTTCGCCTTCACCAACGGCATCCAGGCGAGCTATCTCGAGGTCGACGTCGACAGCGGCTTCGTCCGCCTGCTCAAGCACTGGTGCGTCGAGGATTGCGGCACCGTGATCAACCCGCAGCTGGTCGACGAGCAGATCCGCGGCGGCGTGGTGCAGGGCATCGGCGGCGCGCTGCTCGAGCACTGCATCTACGACGAGCGCGGCCAGCTCACCAACGGCAACATGGCGGATTATCTCGTGCCGATGGCGGCCGAGATGCCGGACATCGAGGTCGGCCACGTGGCCACGCCGACCGCCGATTCCGAATTGGGCGCCAAGGGCGCCGGCGAAGCCGGCACCGCCGGCGCGCCGGGCGCGATCATGAACGCGATCAACGACGCGCTGCGTCCGCTCGGCGCCAAGCCGCTCACCGACATGCCGTTCACGCCGGGCAAGATTCTGCGGGCGCTGGGTCGGGTCTAGCCGCGCCAGGGATCGACGATCGGAACATTGAGGTCGTCGAAATGCCGGACGTTGCGGGTCGCAAGCGTGGCGCGCTGCGCGAGCGCGATGCCGGCGATCATGGTGTCGCGTGTTTCGCCGGGTCGGCCGATTCTGCGGCGATCCGCCATCAGCCGAGCCGCTTCCTCGGCAGCCGAGCGATCGAATGGCAGCACACGACCTTCCAGATCGTTTTCGATGATATTGTCGAACGCGAGCTCCCTCCCGGCTCGGCGCCGTCCCGTCGGCATGGCCATGAGGCCGGAGCGAACCTCAAAGACGGTGACGGCCGTGGTCCACATTGATGATGACGATTGACGATCGAGCCAAGCGACAACGATGGCATCGGAAGCCATCGCCGCCGAAAGCACATTGGTATCGAGGATGATCATCAATCGAATTTCGGGATTCGAAGCTCGATCTTCAGCTCCGGTATTGGTTCTTCGAGCTCGATCCCCTTGAAGCGCTCGGCGATCGCCGTGCCGAGTCCCTTGCGAGCGCGGCCGTCGTCCTTCACCGCGTTGCGCAAAATGTCGCGGACTTCCTCCTCCATCGAGCGGTTGTGCCGGGCGGCGCGTCGCTTCAGCTTGCGCTTGACCGCCTCATCCAAGTTGCGAACAATCAGCTGAGCCATGTCGCCCTCGCATGCTATCATGATAGCATCGCGGGTGGCGCGTTCAAGCACGGCGGTTCCGGCGCGTGCGACGATCGACAGTGACGAGGTAACGGCCGATGGACATCAAGGTGGGCAGACAGGCGATCGCCGAGGCGACCGAGAAGCTCAAGAACTGGGGCCGCTGGGGCAAGGACGACCAGGTCGGCACGCTCAACCACGTCGCGCCGGAGGATATCGTCAAGGCGGCGGGCCTGATCCGCACCGGCAAGGTCTTTGCGCTCGGCATCCCGCTCGACGGCAACGGCCCGCAGACCGGCCTGTTCGGCGGCCGCTTCAATCCGATCCACCAGATGCTCGCCACCGGCACCGACGCCATTGCCGGGCGGCAGGACTGGAACAAGATCCGTTACGCCGACGACACCCTCAACCTGTGTGTGCAGGGCGCCACCCACTGGGACGCGCTCGGGCACATCTTCTACGAGGACAAGGCCTATAACGGCTACGACGCCAAGCTGATCGACGCCAAGGGGCTCAACGTGCTCGGCATCGAGCATTCCAAGAACAAGATGGTCGGGCGCGGCGTCCTGCTCGACATCGCCCGCTTTCGCGGCGTCGACTGGCTCAAGGACGGCGAAGGCATCTCCAACGACGAGCTCGACAAATGCGCCAAGGATCAGAACGTCGAGATCCGGCGCGGCGATTTCGTCATCCTTCGCACCGGCCAGATGGAGCGTTGCCTCGAGGAGAAGAAATGGGGCGGCTATGCCGGCGGCGACGCGCCCGGCGTCAAGTTCGAGAACTGCTACTGGTGCCAGGGCAAGCAGATCGCCGCGATCTGCTCGGATACCTGGGGCGTCGAGGTGCGGCCGAACGAGACCGCCGAGGCGAACCAGCCCTGGCACTGGGTGGTGATCCCGGCCATGGGCCTGTGCATGGGCGAGATTTTCTACCTCAAGGAGCTGGCCGATGATTGCGATGCCGACGGCATCTACGAATTCTTCTTCTGCGGGGCGCCGCTGATCATCACCGGCGGCACCGGCTCGCCGATCAATCCGCAGGCGATCAAGTGACGCCGAGACCGAAGGCCACCTAAAGGAGAGAACAGGGAGGCCGGCATGGCCCGCTATCTCAAGCGCGGAATGGACGCGAGCGCGATCAAGGCCGCCGACGCCAAGGTGCGCGCGACCGTCGAGCAGATCCTGGGCGAGATCGAGCGGCGCGGCGACGCGGCGGTGCGCGAGCTGTCGCAGAAATTCGACGACTGGTCGCCGCCGTCGTTCAAGCTGACCGCGGCCGAGATCGAGCGCGCGATCGCGCAGGTGGGCAAGCGCGACCTCGACGACATCAAGTTCGCGCAGGCGCAGGTGCGCAATTTCGCGCAGAAGCAGAAGGAGACGATGCGCGACCTCGAGGTCGAGACCCTGCCCGGCGTCGTCCTCGGCCACCGGCACATCCCGGTGAGCTCGATCGGCTGCTACGTGCCGGGCGGGCGCTATCCGATGGTCGCCTCCGCGCACATGTCGATCGTCACCGCGCGGGTCGCCGGGGTGAAGCGCATCGCGGCCTGCGCCCCGCCGTTCAAGGGCGGGCCGCATCCCGCGATCGTCGCCGCCATGCATTTCGGCGGCGCCGACGACATTTTTGTGCTCGGCGGCGTGCAGGCGGTCGCCGCCATGGCGCTCGGCACCGAGACGATCGGCGCCGTCGACATGATCGTCGGGCCCGGCAACGCCTACGTGGCGGAAGCCAAGCGCCAGCTGTTCGGCCGCGTCGGCATCGACCTGCTGGCCGGCCCGACCGAGACGCTGATCATCGCCGACGACAGCGTCGACGGCGAGATCTGCGCGACCGATCTGCTCGGCCAGGCCGAGCACGGCCCGACCTCGCCGGCGATCCTGATCACCAACTCCGAGAAGCTCGCGCGCGACACCATGGCCGAGGTCGAGCGATTGCTCAAAATCCTCCCCAGCGCCGACCTCGCCGGCAAGGCGTGGGCGGATTTCGGCGAGGTCATCGTCTGCGACGGCTACGACGAGATGGCGCGCGAGGCCGACCGCGTCGCCTCCGAGCACGTGCAGGTGATGACCAAGGACCCCGATTACTTCCTCGCCACCATGCGCAACTACGGCTCGCTGTTCCTCGGGCCGCGCACCAACGTCGCCTACGGCGACAAGGTGATCGGCACCAACCATACGCTGCCGACCAGGAAGGCGGCGCGCTATACCGGCGGCCTGTGGGTCGGCAAGTTCCTCAAGACCTGCACCTACCAGAAGGTGCTCACCGACGAGGCCGCGACGCTGGTCGGGGAATATTGCTCGCGGCTGTGCATTCTCGAGGGCTTCTACGCCCACGCCGAGCAGGCGAACGTGCGCGTGCGCCGCTACGGCGGCCGCAACGTCGGTTACGCGCAGGCGGCGGAGTGAAAGCGGCGCTCTGTTTCCCGCTCCCCGCTCCTACCCCGCACGCGGGGGTGGGAGCAGACCGAGCGTGGGGCGTGTGATGAGCGCTCCCCCGCAGGTCGATCTTGCCAAGACGCCCTCCTTCCGCCTCGACGGCAAGCGCGCGCTCGTCACCGGCGGCGGGCGCGGCATCGGGCTCGCCGCGGCCTCGGCGCTGGCGCAGGCGGGCGCGCAGGTGACGCTCGCCGCGCGCACGCAGTCCGAGATCGAGGCGGCGGCGCAGGCGATCCGCGCGCGCGGCGACAAAGCCGAGGCGCTCCGCCTCGACGTGACCGATCTCGATGCGGTGCGCCGCGCGATCGCCGGCGCCGAGCCGTTCGACGTGCTCATCAACAATGCCGGCACCAATCGCCCGGCTCCGCTGACCGAGGTCACGGTCGCCGACTTCGACCTGATCATGGGGCTCAACGTCCGCGCTGCTTTCTTCGCGGCGCAGGCGGTGGCGCGCCGGCTGATCGAGGCCGACCGCCCCGGCTCGATCGTCAATATCTCTTCGCAGATGGGCCACGTCGGCGCCGCGCGCCGCAGCGTCTATTGCGCCAGCAAGCACGCCATGGAGGGCTTCACCAAGGCGATGGCGATCGAGCTCGCGCCCCACAAGATCCGCGTCAACAGCCTGGGGCCGACCTTCCTGGAGACGCCGATGACGCGGCCGTTCTTCGAGAACAAGGCGTTCCGCGACGAGGTATTGTCGAAGATCAAGCTCGGACGCCTCGGCCAGCTCGAGGACCTGACCGGCGCCATCGTCTTTCTCGCCTCCGACGCCTCCTCGCTGATGACCGGCTCGGCCCTCGTCCTCGACGGCGGCTGGACCGCGGAATAGCAGAAGACAGAGGACAGAGGACGGAGGACAGAAATGAATGTGCTTGTCTGTCGTCCGTCGTCTGTCCTCTGTCCCCTGTTATCTGACTGGATAGACCGGCGGCTCGCCGCTGAGGACCCGCGCCACGTCGGCGGCGCACTTGGTCTGCAGCTCGGCGAGCGCCTCGACCGAATAGAAGGCGGTGTGCGGCGTCAGGATGACGTTGTCGCGGCCGATCAGCTTCGAATCCTTGGGCAGCGGCTCGACCGCGACCACGTCGAGCGCGGCGCCGCCGAGCCGGCCGGAATCGAGCGCCGCGACAAGCGCGTCCTCGTCAATGAGCGGCCCGCGCGCGGTGTTGACGAGAAGCGCGCCCGGCTTGATCTTGCGGAACGTCTCGGCGCTGAACAGCCCGCGCGTCGCCAGCGTGAGCGGCGCATGGATCGACACGAAATCCGATATCTCGAGCAGCCGGTCGAAGCTCAAGCCCTCGACGCCGGCGGCGGACAGCGCCTGCGGCGACACGTAGGGATCGTGGGCGACGACGCGCAAGCCGAACGCCTTGGCCTTGGGCGTGAGCGCGCGCGGGATGTTGCCGAAGCCGACGAGGCCGAGCACGCGTCCGGTCAGGCGATGGATCGGCACCACCGCCGGCATGTCCCAGCGGCCGGCCTGCACCAGGGCGTTCGACAGCGGGATCTTGCGCGCCAGCGCAAGCAGCAGCGCCATCGCATGGTCGGACACCTCGTGCATGCAGTAATCCGGCACGTAGGTCACGGTGATGCCGAGCTCCGCCGCCGCCTTGACGTCGATGTTGTCGACGCCGAGGCCGAAGCGGCCGATCGCCCTGCAGCGCGTGAGCCGGCGCAATAATCCGCCGGTCAGCTTGGCATAGGTGACCAGAATTGCGTCGGCGTCGCGCGCCACCGCCAGAATGTCGTCCTCGGAGGCACTCTTCGCCAGGCGCAGCTCCGGATCGATCCGCGCGAGCGCGGCCTGCGCCGGCGCGAGCGAGGGAAACGGGCTGTCGGTGACGGCGATCAGGGGGCGCCGCATAGATCACCTCCGCGAGCGTTCACGAGCCTCGCAGGACCTCCGGGTTGATGCAATTCGGCGGCGGCCTGCCGTCGACGAGCGCAAGGATGTTGTCGGCCACGATGTTGGCCATCCGCTCGCGCACCTCGACCACGGCGCTGCCGAGGTGCGGGGTGGTGACCACGTTGGGCATCTTAAGCAGCGCCGGCGCGACCTCGGGCTCGTGCTCGAACACGTCGAGCCCGGCGCCGGCGATCTGCCGCTTCGCGAGCGCGCGCGCGAGCGCCGCCTCGTCGACGATCGCGCCGCGCGCGGTATTGATCAGGAACGCGGTCGGCTTCATCAGCGCGAGCTCGCGCCGGCCGATCTGATGGCGGGTCTGCGGCGTGAGCGGCGAATGCAGCGAGACGAAATCGGATTCCGCGAGCAGCCGGTCGAGCGGCACGTAGGTCAGCGCGAATTCCCGCTCCAGGCTCTCCGGCTTGCGGCGCGGCGACCAGTAGAGGACGCGCATGTCGAAGCCGCGGGCGCGGCGCGCGACCGCGGTGCCGATGCGGCCGCCGCCGCCGACGAGGCCGAGGGTCTTGCCGAACACCGCCGCTCCGGCGAGATGGCTCGACTGCGAGCCGGGAAAGCGGCGCTTGTGAACGAGGCGGTCGCCCTCGACCAGCCGCCGCGCCACCATCAGCATCAGGGCGAAATTGACGTCGGCGGTCGCCTCCGCGACGATCGGCGGCACCACCGTGACCGGGATCCGGCGCCGGGTCGCCTCGGCGACGTCGATGTTGTCGGGCGTGATCGACTGCGAGGCGATCGCGCGCAGCTCCGGATTGGCGGCGATCACCTCGCGATCGATCCGGTCGTGAAGGAGCGAGAACAGGATATCGCAGCGGCGCACGGCGGCGAGCAGCGCCCTCCTCCCGATGATGCGGCTCGCGTCCGGGTTGACCGTGACGGCCGCGACCTTGCGCAGGCGGTCGAGCGCGCTCCTGGCGACCGGCTGGGTGACGAAGACGCGCGGGCGCATCAGTCGATCCACCGCACGACGCCGGCGACGCCGTCGACCGCGACCTGCGAGCCGTCCGGGATGCGGCGGGTGGCGTCGAGCACCCCCAGCACCATGGGGATGCCGCGCTCGCGCGCGAGCGAGGCGAGATGCGAGGTCGAGCCGCCGAGCTCGGCCACCACCCCGGCGACGCGCGGCAGCACCTGGCTCAGCGCCGGGCCGGCGACGCGCGTGACGAGCACGTCGCCGGGCGCGACCCGCGCGAGCTCGCACTCGCAGCTCACCACGACGGCGCGGCCGGCGCCCCAGCCGACGCCGGCGGGATGGCCGTTGAGCCCGGGATGCTTGCGCCAGATCTCGTCCGGCACCGCGACCGGCTCGACCGTGAGCGGCCGCGCCTGCAGCAGCTTGAAGCCCGCCTGGTCGAGCGCCCATTCGATCTCGACCGGGCCGCCGATGACCGCTTCCGCCTTGCGCAGCAGGCGCCCGAGCGTGACCGCCTGCGCGGCATTGAGGCACGGGGCGGCGACGAGCTCGCCGGGCACCGGCTGCGGCATCGCGCCGGCGCCGTGGCCGCAGGCCTCGCGGTGATGCTTGCGCCCGGCCTCGATGGTGCGCAGGAAGCCCTGCCGCGAGAGCACGATCCGGTCCGGCACCACCTCGCCTTGCGCGATGGCGGAGCCGAGCCCCCAGGTCGCGCTGATCAGCATCCGCCCCTCGGCGGTCTCGCTCAGGCCCCCGCCCGAGGCGCGTGCGTCGACGAGCGGCTGGACCAGCACGGCCATCGCGGTGTGCGCGGGCGTAAGGCCGTGGTTCTCCATGGCGCGGCGCGCCTGGGTGGTCCACAGCGCGGCCCAGCAGGCGCGCAGCGCCGTGAGGAACGCGGCCTCCTCGTCGATGCCGAGAAAGCTTTCGAACTGGCCGGCGAAGTTCGCCCCCTTGCGGTCCTCGATCAGGGCGGAGGAGCGCACGGCGCTCGGCCCGCCGCTCTCCAGGCGCTGCCGATGCCAGGCCGCGAGCAGCGGCTCGAGGATCCTCGATGCCGAGCGCCGCAAGCTGCGCCCGATAGGCGTCCGCGGCTAGGCAAAAGCCGCCCGGCGTCGGCAGCGCGGCGCGCGCGAGCGCCGCGAGGTTTGCCGCCTTCGGGCCGACGCGCGCGACGTCGGCGGCGGTGATCGAGTCGAGCGGGACGATGAATCGGTCCATTGTGATGCTTAACGCGTGGCCGCTAGAGAACATTCCGGTGAGATGTGGCCACCGCTAGCGGCAAACTCAGTCTGCTCCCTCTCCCCGTTCTTACGGGGAGAGGGGTGGGGTGAGGGGCCCTTCGATTGAGGCACAAAATCGTCATGTCACATGACCCCCACCCCCAACTGACCCCCACCCCCAACCCCTCCCCACAAGGGCAGGGCAATCGCATATGCGTGAACAAGACAGGAATCTCGCTGCTTTTGGACTCGGTCCGTTCCGTCAACGATTCGTATTTGTTCACCCATATGCGATTGCCCTGCCCCCAACCCCTCCCCACAAGGGGAGGGGAGCCCACCGAGTGCGCGGCGCCATAGTGCATCAGGCGGCGGGCGAGGCCGGGACTATTTCACGTGATCGCCGTAGCCCGGGATCGGATCGACCACGGTGATCTGCTTGACCGGGAAGTTGGAGACGATCTCGATCTCCTTCTCGTGCACGATCAGCATTTCCTCGATCCGCACGCCGTAGCGGAAGCGCTTGCCGTGCTGGGTCTCGAGCGCGAAGGTCATGCCGGCCTTGATCTCGACCGGATGATCGAGCGACCAGATGCGCGAGATCACCGGCGGATCGTATTGCGCGAGCCCGAGCCCGTGGCCCCAGAGGTTGGCCGCCGCCTGGTCCTCCTCCTTGTAGCCCCAGGCCTCCTTCGCCGACGGCCATTTCTTCGCGATCTCGCGCGTGGTGGTGCCGGCTTTGACCGCGTGGATCGAATCGTAGAGCCATTCGAGCGCGGTCGCGTAGGTGTCCTTCTGCTCCTTGGTCGGCTCCTTGCCGACGCAATAGGTGCGGTAATAGCAGGACTTGTAGCCGTTCCAGGTGAGCGCGGCCAAATCCATGAACACGATGTCGCCGGGCTGGATGATGCGGTCGGAGAAATTGCGCCAGTTCGGCCAGGTGTTGGGGCCGGAGGAGACGATCACGTCCTCCACGTCCTCCATGCCGGGAATGCTGTAGAGGTATTTCATGAGATGGGCGGTCACCTGGTTCTCGGTGATGCCGGGGCGCAGGAACTTCATGCACTCCCAGTGGGTGGCGTCGCCGATGGCGCCGACGATGCGCATGCATTCCTGCTCGTCCTGGTTCTTGACCGCGCGCGCCTCCATCATCGGCGTCATGCCGTCGACCCAGTTGATCTTCTTCTCCTTGAAGATGTTGATCATGTTGATGTCGATGAAGTCGACGCCGAGCTTCTGGCCGGCGACGCCGTGGCGCTTCATCTCGTAGAGGATGGCGTCGGTGAACTTCTTCACCTGCTGCTGCGATGCCGGGCCGGCCGCGCCCTTGATCCAGGCGTAGGAGTAGCGGATGTTCTCCTTCGGGATCCACGGCGAGTGGCGTTCGACCTGGAAGCCGAGATCGCCCTGCTCGAACAGCACCGGCGCGCCGTCGCCGCACAGCAGCGCATAGCGCAATCCCGGCTTGAGCCGGTTCCAGCCCGGCGTCAGCGTGCCGGTGAGGTAGCGCACGTTCTCGTCGTACATGCACAGCATGGCGCCGAGGCGGTGCTTCTTCATCATCTCGCGCGCGCGCTCGGTCCGGTACTTCCTCAACCGGTCCCAATTGACGCGCTGCTGCCAATCCAACCCGGCGATGCCGAAATTTGCCGTTCCCATGCTCCCTCCCGACTCGACGCCTGCTTCGCTTTGGTCGCAAAAAATCCTGACCGGCTGGCGCCGGTCGTCAAACAATATGCGCTAGCACAGGAGCCGCGTCGAGGCCGCGCGCCAGCGGCGCGCTCAGTCCTGGCCGGGGTCGGCCTTGAGGCCGGTCGCCTCGATGCCGGCGATGGCGCAGGCTTCGTCCTTGTCGGAGGTGTCGCCGGAAATGCCGACCGCGCCGATCACTTCGCTGCCGGCGTCGCGGATCAGGACGCCGCCGGGATTGGTGACCATGCGGCCGGCGCTGGCGGCCGCCAGCATGGTGAAGAATTGCGGCGTCTTCCCCGCGCGCGCCGCCAGCGTGCGCGAGCCGAAGCCCATGCCGAGCGCGCCCCAGGCCTTGCCGTAGGCGATATCGAAGCGCAGCAGCCCCGACTTGTCCTCGCGCTTGAACGCGACGAGGTGCCCGCCGGCGTCGAGCACGGCGACGGTGAGCGGGGCGCAATTGGTCTCGCGGCCCTTGTTGAGCGCGGCGTCGACGATGGCGGAGGCTTGAGCAAGCGTGACGACGGACATGTTGGCTCCTGCGGTTGGCTCCGGCGATTCTTCGGCGAGCGTTCTGCGGGCGGATCACGGCGCCGCGCGGGTCGCCCAATGCACCGACACCGCCGAGACTTCCGCCGCGCCCGAGACCTTTCGCCTGGTCTCCTCGTAGCAGGCGAGCGTCCGCTCGACGAGCGGCAGCTCGAGGCCGCGCGCCTTGCCCTCGGCCAGCATGATGCGCAGGTCCTTGACCGCGCTGTCGATGTTGAAGGTGACCGGCCCGCTGTCGCCGCCCTTGAGCATGCTCGCCACCGCCGGCCCGCGGACCTTGAGCACGTTCGGGCCGCCCGAGGTATCCGCGAGCAGGTCCATGATCCGCGCCGGGTCGAGGCCGAGCGGTCGGCAGAGCGCGAGCGCCTCGCCGAGCGCCTGCCAGTAGATCATCAGCGGCATGTTGATGGTGAGCTTCATCACCGCGCCGGAGCCGACCGGCCCGCAATGCTCGAGCCGCCGGCAGAGCTGCTCGAGGATCGGCTTGGCGCGCGCGGCGTCGGCGGGCTCCGCGCCCATCAGCCCGATCAGCTTTCCCTGCCGTGCCGGGCCGGTCGAGCCGCCGACCGGGCACTCGACCAGGGCCGCACCCTTGCCGCGCACCTTCTCGGCGAGCGCGGTCTCGGTGCGCGGCTCGACCGTGCTCATCTCGATGAACAGCTTGCCGCGCACGTCGCCCGCGAGCAGGCCCGACGCGCCGTGGTAGACCGCGTCGATGGCGGGCGCATCGGCGAGAATGGTGATGACGGTCTCGGCCTTGCTGGCGAGCTCCGCCGGGGTCGCCGCCGTCGCCGCGCCGGCATCCGCGACCGGCTTCAGCTTGGCGGCGGACCGGTTCCACACCGTCAGCTTGTGTCCGACCTCGATGAGGCGCTGCGCAATGGCCGCGCCCATCTTGCCCACTCCGGCGATTCCGATCTGCATCGTTCTTGCTTCCTCTGCGGTGTCACGGCGATCGGCGGCGACGATAAGGGATTATGCGCGCGCGAGGAAGACGCGCGACCAGAACATTGCGCTTGAACGGAGCCGAAGCCGCTGTGTAGCGTCCGAATCGGTCCAATAACGGAGGTGGAGCATGGCGAAGGGCAAGGTCGGTATCGTGGGCCTCGGCATCATGGGCGGCGCGTTCGCGCAGAACCTCGTCGCCGCGGGCTGGCGCGTCCACGGCCACGACATCGATCCCGCGCGCCGCCGCGCCATGGCGAGGGCCGGCGTCGCGCTCGTGCCCGATGCCAAGGCGCTCGCCGCCGAGGTCCCCGTCATCATCACCAGCTTGCCCGAGCCGGCCGCACTCGATGTGACGGTCGAGGCCATCGTCGATGCGCGCGCTCGGCCGCGCGTGATCGTCGAGGCCAGCACCTTCACGATCGACGACAAGCTCAGGGCCGAGCGCGCGCTGCGCGCGGCCGGCCACCTCATGCTGGACTGCCCGGTGAGCGGCACCGGCGCGCAGGCCAAGGTCAAGGACCTCGTGGTGTATGCAAGCGGCGGCGGCAAGGCGATCCGCCGGCTGCGTCCGCTGTTCGCCGGCTTCGCGCGCGCGGTGCACGACCTCGGCGCCTTCGGCAACGGCAGCCGCATGAAATACGTCGCGAACCTCCTGGTCGCCATCAACAACGTAGCCGCCGCCGAGGCGATGGTGCTCGGGCTCAAGGCCGGCCTTCCGGCGCAGACCGTATTCGACATGGTCACCGCCGGCGCCGGAAACTCGCGGGTGTTCGAGCTGCGCGCCCCGATGATGGTGAAGGACCGTTACGACGCGCCGACCATGAAGGTATCGGTCTGGCAGAAGGACATGGCGGTGATCGGCGCCTACGCCAGGGAGATCGGCGTCCCGACGCCGATGTTCGATGCCACCGTGCCGGTGTACGACAAGGCCATGAGGACCGGCCACGCCGAAGAGGACACCGCCGCGGTCTGCGCGGTGCTCGAGGCCATGGCGGGGGTGAAGCGCAGCAAGAAGAACGGGCGGGCGAAGCGACGCTGACGGGCGCCATCCCTCGGTGTCATTGCCGCGCATTATCCGACATCGCACATCGGCACGATTGAGCCGACCCAGGCTCTCGGCGGTCGCGCGGCCTCGGAACGCCGCAGCGTCGGCGCCGCCTCGCCCTGCACATCCACCTCGCCAGGGCGCATGACGCTTCCCACATAATCGTATAAAATGACGACCATGAATAAGATAGAAGCGATCGCCCAGCTCCGGCGTCACGCCGAGGCGATCAAGGCGCTCGGGGCGGCCTCGCTTTACCTGTTCGGCTCGGTCGCGCGCAACGAGCCAAAGGCGGCAAGCGATCTCGATCTCTTCATCGACTACGATCGCGACAGCCGCTTCAATGCGTTTGACCTGGTGGGCATCAAGCAATATTTGGAGCACGAGCTCGGCGTCGATGTCGACGTGACCACGCGCGATGGGCTACATCCCATGCTGCGGTCCGACATCGAGCAATCGGCGATCCGCGTCTTTTGATGACGCGCAAGGTCCGCCACGCCTTGCATGCCGCACTGGAAGAGTGAGCATGCACCTCTTCAGAACGGCCACATCAAGGCGGGGAATCACGTCCGCAAAAAATCGAGCACCGCGGTCTCGGCCAGCACCGCCTCGGGAATGCCGTGGCGTTGCGAGCGGGCGCGCTCCTCGGCGGTCTGGGTCGCCTGCAGGTAGGCGCCGAGATGGCGCGCGCGCTCGATGATGCGCTGTCCGACCGGGAGCCGCGCGGCCTCGAAGCGAAGGAGCGCCGGCACCACCTCCTCCTGCGCGGCCAGGGCCGCCGCCAGCGCCGCCGCGTCGTCGGCCGCCTTGGCGACGCCGGCGGCGACGTGCGGCCGCGCGACGAAGGCGGCGTCGCCGATGATCGCGACCCGGCCGAACGCCATGCGCGGCGTCTCGAGATCGTAGATCGGCTGCAGGATCGGCTCGTCGATCATCCGCACCACCGTGCGGAATTGCGGCGGCAGCAGCCGCTCGGCCGCCGCCCGCATCTCGCCGATCGCTTCGCGGCGAATGAGCGGCGGCGGGATCGAGATCGTATGGGTCGTGCCGCCCGCGTCGGTGAGCAGCTGCTTGAGCTCGGTCTCCCCGTCCGCCGGCCGATACCAGACCACGTTGTAGCGACGGTGGCCGGGACGCAGATCGTTGTCGGGGCCGGCGACCGGATAGCCCAGGCATTGCTCCCCCGGCGGCAGGCAGAAGGTCATGTAGTTGAACAGCTCGCGGTGGATCGCCGGCGCGAACGCCGCCTCCGCGATCAGCGCGCGCCAGGCGACGTAGCCGGCGTAGAGCGGCGCGAGCTGCGGCAGGCATTGCTGGCGGACGGTCGAGCGCAGCCCGTCGGCGCCGACGAGGAGATCGCCCTCCGCCGTGCCGCCGTCGCTCAGATGCGCGATCACCGATCTCCCGGTCTCCTCGAAGCTCCGCAAGCCGCGGCCGCGATGGTAGCGCTCGGCCGGGAACGCGTCGCGCATCACCCGATAGACGCGCTCCCAGGCGGTGAGGACCTGCGGGCACGCGAGCTCGCAGGCGAGCCGCCCCGCCGCGTCGAGAATCTTTCGGGTGGTGATCTCGACCCCGAGGTCGGTCGGGTCGATCCCGAGCCGGCGCAGCGTCTCGATCAGGTCGGGCTGCGCGACGATGCCGGCGCCGCGCCCGGCAAGCTCGCTCTCGACCCGCTCGAAGACGTCGACCTCCCAGCCGGCGCGCCGCAGCAGCAGGCCCGCCAGCAGGCCGCTCATCGAGCCGCCGACGACCAGCGCGCGCCGCTTGTCCGTGACGCGCAATTCGCTCGATCCCGCCATTTCCACCCGCATGAAAGCTGCTATATATCGTGCCAAACCTGGAGGAACGCCATGGCCCTGACGATGTTGGACAAGCAGCCGGAGAGCTCGAAGCAATCGGCCTGGCCGCCGGAGGTCGTCGCGGAATTCGAGCGCGAGAAGAGCAATCCCAATCCGTGCGTCGGCAACGTGCTCGTTTCACAGAGCGATCGCGTGCGGGTCTGGATGATCCGCCTCAAGCCCGGCGAGCGCATCGGCTTCCACCGCCACGTGCTCGATTATTTCTGGACCTCGGTGAGCGGCGGCCGCGGGCGCCAGCACGTGCACGACGGCACCACCGTCGAATACACCTACGCCCCCGGCGAGACCCGGCACGAGATCTATGGCCCCGGCCAATTCAAGGTCCACGACCTCGAGAATCTCGGCGACCGGGAGATGGTCTTCATGACCGTCGAATTCCTGCAGAGCGCCAACAAGCCGATGCCGCTGCCCGAGAACGTGCGGCAGCAAGCCGCAGCGTAGCGGAGGCCAAGGGCGGGCCCGGCCGGGAGCGCCGGCTGCCGGGACCGGGCGGCGGGGTAACGGGTGGATCTCAGCTTCGACCTGATCATCAATGCGCTGATCGCCGGGCTGCTGCTCGGCGGGTTCTATGCGGCCGTGACAATCGGCGTCTCGATCTCGTTCGGCATCCTCGACATCGTCAACATCGCGCATCCGGCCTTCATCATTCTCGGCTCGTACATCGCCTACATCGTCAATACCCGCTTCGGCATCGACCCGATCGTGGTCAGCATCGTCATGCTGCCGGCGTTCTACCTGTTGGGGGCGGGCGTCTACCAGATCTATTACGAAGCGTTCGAGAAGCGCGGCCAGGAATCGCTGCGCGGCCTGTCGTTCTTCTTCGGCCTGCTGTTCGTCACCGAGGTGATGCTCATTCTCATCTTCGGCGTCGACTACCGCTACGTCGAGGCGTGGTACATCGGGCCGAGCTGGCGGCTCGGGGTGATGGATTTTCCGCTGCGCATGCTGGTGCCGTGCCTCGCCGCGCTCGCCTTGTTCGGCGCGCTCGAGCTGTTCCTGTCGCGCACCTTCGTCGGGCGCGCGATCTCGGCGGTGGCGCAGGACCAGCTCGCGCTGCAGCTGATGGCGGCCGATCCGATCCGCATCAAGCGCATCGCCTTCGGCATCTCGATCGCCACCACCGCCGTCGCCGGCGCGCTCTTGATCATCATCCAGCCGGTCGAGCCCTCGGTCGGCCGCGAATATATCGGCCGGGTGTTCGCGATCTGCGTGCTCGGCGGCCTCGGCAGCCTGCCCGGCACGGTGATCGGCGCCATGCTGCTCGGCGTTCTCGAAAGCTTCACCGCGACCTTCTACGGGCCGTCCTGGGCGCCGGCGGTGGCGTTCGGCGTGCTCCTGCTCACCCTCGGCTTTCGGCCGGCGGGCCTGCTCGGGCGATAGGATCATGCGAACCCGCGTGTTCCTGCTGATCGCGATCGCGGCCGCGGCCGCCGTGTTCGCCGGCGCGCGCGCGGTGAACAACGACTACGTCTTCTTCGCCGGCTACACGGTGCTGCAATTCATCGTGCTGGCGACCGCCTGGAACATCCTCGGCGGCTATACCGGATACGTGAATTTCGGCTCGGCGGCGTTCTTCGCGCTCGGCGCCTATTCGACCGTGTTCGTGCACAAGACCTTTCCGCTGCCGATCCCGGTGCTGATCGTGATCGGCGGCGCGGTTTCCGGCGTCGTCGGGCTGGGCATGGGCTACCTGACGCTGCGGCTGCGCGGCGCCTTCTTCGCGATCGCCACTCTCGCGCTCGCCGTCGTGCTGCAGACGCTCGTCGTCAACTGGGACTACGTCGGCGGATCGCGCGGCGCCTACATCATTCGCCCGAACGAGATCGCGCTGATCGGCCCTTACATCCAGTACCTGTTCCTGATGATGCTGGCGCTCGCGGTCGTCGCGCTCGCCACCGCGCGCGGTATCGAGCGCTCGCAGCTCGGCTACGGCTTCGCCACCATTCGCGACGACGAGCTCGCCGCCGAGGCATCGGGCGTGCCAACGCTGCGCCTGAAGCTCGTCGCGACGACGCTGTCCGGCGCGCTCATGGGCATGGCGGGCGCGCCGTTCCCCTATTACATCGGCTACCTGCAGCCGTCCTCCGCCTTCGGGCTGGAATACGCCGTCAACTCGATCGCCATGCCGATGATCGGCGGCACCACCAGCTGGGTCGGGCCGCTGATCGGCGCGATCCTGCTCGGCACGCTGCAACAGGTCGCGACCGTCACCATCTCCTCGGCGGTCAACCTGCTCATCGTCGGACTCCTGCTCGTCGATTTCGTCATCATCGCGCCTAACGGGATCGTGGGTCTGGTCAAAGACCGCCAGGCGGCCTTCGCCACGATGGCGCAGCCGCCGGTCTTCTCGCTGCTCTACATATTGAATTTGTTGCCGATGTATTTCCTGACCGGGCAAGGGCAGGCCGCGCAATCGATCGACATCGTGTTCTGGGCGATCCTGCTCTTCGTCGCCTACACGCGCGGCCAGCTCATCGGGCGGGCCTGGCTGGTGGTGTTCCCGGGCGCGGGAGCCTTGCTCGGCGCGGCGCCGGTAGCGAGCACGACCCCGGTGATCTCCACGCTCGCAGCCTCGACGTCTCTCGACGTCACCGCCGTCGTGTTGGCCGCGATCACGGTCATCCAGCTGATCGGGCTCGTCTGCGGTCTCGCTCCCAACCCCCGGCTTGCGGAGGAACCGGCCGAATGATCACGTGCGTCTCGACCCCGGACCGGCGTGCGGCGGGCACTGCATGAGCGGACCAATCCTCGAGATCACCGGCGTGAGCAAGCGCTTCGGCGGCTTCGTCGCGCTCGACGGCATCGATCTCGGCGTCGCCGAGGGCGAGCGCGTCGGCCTGATCGGTCCCAACGGCTCCGGCAAGTCGACGCTGGTCAATTGCATCTGCGGAACGCTCGCGAACGAGACCGGGTCGGTCCGCTTCGACGGCCAACTCGTCGACGGTCTCACCACCCACGAGCGCACCCGCCGCGGCATGGCCCGCACCTTCCAGCTTCCGCGCCCGTTCGTGACGCTGACGATCGCCGACAATCTGCGCGTGCCGCTTCTCTATACCGTCAATGCCCGTCCGGGATCTGCGCTCTCGCCGGCCGCGCTCGACGCGCGCTGCGCCGAGCTGCTGCAGCTGGTCGGGCTCGCCGACAAGGCGGCCAAGCTGCCGCGCGACCTCACGCAAGTGGAGATGCGCAAGCTCGAGCTCGCCCGCGCCATGGCGGCCGAGCCGAAGCTCTTGATCGCCGACGAGTCGATGGCTGGGCTGTCGCAGTCGGAGGTGGACGACATCGTCGCCCTGCTGATCCGGCTCAACGAGCGCGGCGTCACCCTCATCCTGATCGAGCACATCATGCGCGCGGTGATGAAATTCTCGCAGCGGCTGGTCGTGCTGGTTTCCGGCAAGAAGATCGCCGACGGCAAGCCCGACGCGGTCATCCGCGATCCCGAGGTGGAGAAGGCGTATCTTGGCCAATAGCCTCACCATCGAGAAGATCGACGCCGCCTACGGGGCGGTGCGCGTGCTCGAGGACGTGTCGCTCACGGTCGGCGCCGGCGAGACCGTGGTCCTGCTCGGCACCAACGGCAACGGCAAGTCGACGCTGATGAAATGCGTCATGGGCATCGTGCGCCCGCGCGCCGGCCGCATCACCGTCGAGATCGACGGCGAGACGCACGACCTCGTCGGCCGCAGCACCGAGCAGATCGTCGATCTCGGGATCGCGCTGGTGCCGGAGGGCCGCCGGCTGTTTCCCCGCCTCACCGTCGAGGAGAACCTGCTGCTCGGCGCCTTCCGCCGCAAGGCGCGCGCCGTGCTCAAATCGAACCTCGATTTCTGCTTCGAGTGCTTCCCGCGGCTCGCCGAGCGCCGCGCCCAGCTCGCGGGATCGATGAGCGGCGGCGAGCAGCAGATGCTGGCGCTGGCGCGCGCGCTGATGCTCGCCCCGCGCATCCTGCTGATCGACGAGCCGTCGGTCGGCCTCGCTCCGGTGCTGGTCAGCCGCACCATCGACAAGATCAAGGAGCTCAAGGACCAGTACAAGCTCACCGTGCTGATGGCCGAGCAGAACTTCCCGCAGGCGCTGCGCATCGCCGACCGCGGCTACGTCATCGTGCACGGCCAGATCGCCTTCGAGGGCCGCTCGGCCGACGAGCTCAACAACAACGAGCTGATCCGGAAATTTTACCTGGGGCTGTGAGCGCGAATTCGACGGACGCTTCACCGTCGCCTTCCGTAGGTTGTGTCGAGCGCCATAGCGCGCCGAAGACGCGCGTGAACACGCTTAAGGCGCGAGACCCAACATCCGACCGGCTGTGTTGGGTCTCGCTGCGCTCGACCCAACCTACGAATCGGAGCTCGTGAGCAACGGCGGACGTGCCGTCGCCCTTTCGACGCCGTCTACTTCGCCTTCTCGTACGGGTAGATCACCTTGCCGGACGCGTATTCCGTCGGCGATACCACGACCTGGGTCGAGATATCCTTGAACTGGCCGACATCGTTGCCCTTGACGTTCTGGAACTGGACCTGCAGCACCCGCGACTGCGCCCATTCGCCCTTGTCGCCGAATTTCACGTCGCCGACCACGGTCTTGAAGGTGGTGGCGCGGACGTAGTCGCCGAGCTTGGCGTCGTCGAGGCTCTTGGTGCCCTCGACCGCCTGCGCCAGCACCTGCAGCTGGGCGTAGCCCCATGGCGCCATGTAGTAGCCGAGCGGATCGACCCCTTCGGCCGCGGCGCGGGCCTGGTAGCGCTTGATGAGGTCGGCGACCCCGGTGAACTGCATCTTCGGCACCGGCAGCCAGAAGTCGTAATTGGTGAAGCCGTTGAGCAGCGGGCCGAGCTGCGTCTTGATGGCGGTGGCCTGCAGGCCGACCATGCCGCCGCCGATCATCTTGGGCTTGAAGCCGATCTCGTTGACGGCGCGCACCATGCCGACGGAGTCGGGCGGATAGGAGTTGATGTTGAGGAGGTCCGGATTGGTCGCCTGGATCGCGCGCACGATCGGGGCGAAGTCCGTCGTCGACGGCGGATAGGTCTTGTCGTAGACGATCTTGAGCTTCGCCTTCTGCGCGTTCTCGCGCGCCCCGTCCGCCGCGTTGCGCGAGAATTCCTGGTCGGCGGCGACGATCGCCACCGTCTGCGGCTTCTGATCCTGCGTCATCGCGACGTCGAAGAAGCCCTTGGTGAACGCCGGCTTGGCATCGGGACCGGACGGGATCATGCAGAAATAGTTCGGGTAGTTGAACTCGCTGTTCACCGCGAGGCCGAGCAGGGCGACGAAGGTCTTCTTCCTCTGGATCACGATCGGCATCGCCGGCGCGATCTGGGCGGTGGCATAGGGGCCGATGATCAGGTCGACCTTGTCGATGTCGAGCAGCTTCGTATAGATCGACGGCACCTCGGCCGGCGAGCTCTTGTCGTCGTAATAGACGAGCTTCACCGGGCGGCCGAGCAATCCGCCTTTGGCGTTGACGTCCTCCTCCCAGATCCGCTGGGCGAGCAACGCGGACTTGCCGTTGGGCGCGAGCCCGCCGGTCAGCGCCATGCTGTAGCCGATCTTGATCGGCTCGCCGGTCTGCGCCGAGGCCGGGACGACCAGCAGCACGCCGGCTGCCAGCGCCGAGATCGCACCGAACACCGCGGCACTCGGCCGGCTTTTGACGTCGTTGGGCATGTCGATCCTCCCGTTTCGAATTTGGTTGGGCGCGATCTTATCGGCAACGGGCGCATTGGGGCCAGAGCATTTTCAGGAAAAAGCCTGCGTGGGATCACCGCCTTCGACCATGACGGTCTCGACCTCGCCCGCCCCGTTGCGGCGGAACGCGGCGGCGCGGTCGTATTCCGGCGAGGTGAAGCAGGCGACGCCCTGCTCGAGGCTCGGGAACTCGATCACCACGAAGCGATGGAACTTGTCCGGCCCTTCCATGATCCGATAGCGGCCGCCGCGCGCGAGCACCTTGCCCCCGAACTTGGCGATGATGCCCGGCACCAGATCGGTGTATTTCTTGTATTCGACCGGATCGTTGATCTTTGATCGCGCCACCCAATAGGCCGGCATGCCGACTCCCTCCGTTTCGTTTCCGGGACAACCGATCTCGGGTTTGGCCGCGATCGGCGGTTCAATATTTCCCAAGTCGGCTTCGCCGACCTGGGCGCGAGCACGTAGCCGCAATCCATAACCACAAATCCCCGCCATATTCGACACTCGTATTTCGACCTGCAAAATGCCGCAGCATGGGGCCGAACCACGTGTTGACCCCGTGCATCGCCGCTCGTTAGCATCGCGCCGAACACAAGCAGGCGGCTGCGAAACGCGTCGCCAGGGAGGATCAGCGTGGACAGACGCAGCTTCATCATCGGCTCCGCCGCCGCGGCGGCCGCCCGCGAGGTTTCCTTCGCGCAGGAAGCCTATCCCTCGCACGCGATCATGCTGGTCAATCCGTTCCCGCCCGGCGGCGCCGCGGACGTGGTCGGCCGCCCGCTGGCGGCGGTCATGGAGCCGATGGTGCAGAAGCCGGTGGTGATCGAGACCAAGGCCGGCGCCGCCGGCGCCGTCGGCGCCCAGTTCGTCGCCAATGCCAAGCCGGACGGCTATACGCTGCTGCTCCACATCACGTCGATCTCCGGTTTCGCCGAGGTCGACAAGCTGTTCGGACGCACGCCGAAGTTCACGCGCGCCGACTTCATCCCGATCGCGCGCTTCGTGGCGGATCCATGCGTGCTGGTCGTCAACGATCAACAGCCGTACCGCAGCCTCAAGGAGCTCGTCGACGACGCCGGCAAGCGACCGAACGAGATCATCTTCAGCTCGTCCGGCCTCTACGGCGCGCTGCACATCCCGACCGCCCTGTTCGTGAAGGCGGCGGGCGACTTGAAGTTGCGGCACCTGCCGACCAATGGCGGCGGACCGGCGCTGACCGCGCTGCTCGGCAACAATTCGCAGGTCCTGGTGTCGTCGATCTCGGCCTGCCTGGCGCAGATCAAGGCCGGCAAGGCGCGTCCGCTCGCCCAGTTCGGCGCCGCCCGGTCGAAGGCGGTGCCCGACGTGCCGACGATGAAGGAGCTCGGCTATGACGTCGAATATTATCTCTGGGTCGGCGCATTCGCGCCCAAGGGCACGCCGGCGAACGTGATTTCCTACCTGCGCGGGACCTTCGACAAGGCATCGCATGCCGAAGCGTTCAAGGCCGCGCTCGCCAATCTCGGCCAGGACCTCGCCTATATGGACCAGGCGGAATTCGCCAAGTTCTGGGATGCCGACGCCGAGCGCATCGAGGCGGCGATCCGCGCCATCGGCAAGGTCCAGGGCTAGGCTCGGCGAGCCTGCGATTGCGCGACGCACAAAGCGGCAGCGGTTCGGCTCCCCTCCCCCCGCGAGCGCTTGCGAGCGGTGGGGAGGGGTCGGGGGTGGGGGGCGCATGAGGGAAGATCAGCCGAGAAAAGTCGACGCCCGGGTGCCCCGCGCTCGCACGTTGCGACGTGAGATGACGAAGGCTGAGAGAAAACCGTGGTGGCATCTCCGACGAGTTCCGATCGAGAATTCACATTTTCGGCGCCAGGCAACCATCGGCCCCTATTTCGCGGATTTCGCGTGCCACGAGCTCCGGCTCATGATCGAAGTTGATGGTGGGCAACACGGTGAAGAAAACCGTGCTGCCCTGGACGGGAACAGGACTCGGTTTCTCGAAGAAAAAGGGTACCGCGTTCTTCGATTTTGGAACAACGAGGTGCTTGGCAACATCGAAGGGGTCATGGACGTCATTTGCTCTGCCCTTCGCAGCCCACGCCCCCACCCCTAACCCCTCCCCTCAACGCGAAGACGCGTTGGGGGAGGGGAATGGAGAGACCGTGATCTTGCGCACCGACCACATCGCCGGCGGCGCCTTCGTCGCCTTCGGCCTCGTCGTGCTCGCGTCGAGCGGCGATCTGCCGGTCGGCACGCTGTCGTTCCCCGGCGCCGGCATGATGCCGAAGCTCGTCGCCGGATTGCTGGTGGCGTTCGGCCTGCTCATCGTCCTGCGCGCGGGCGAGAGCGCGCCGCTCGCGACCGTGCGGTGGGAGGACCTGCCGCACGCGGCACGGGTCGTCGCCGTCACCGCCGCCGCCGTGGCGCTCTATCAGACGCTGGGTTTCCTCCTCACCATGGCGTTGCTGTTGTTCGCGCTGACCTTCGGCGCCGAGCGCCGCCATCCGCTGGCCGCCGCCGCCTTCAGCATCGGCGTGGTCGCGCTGACCTATCTGCTGTTCGTCGCGGCGCTGAAGACGTCGCTCGAGCCCGGCATTCTGGGATTCTAGCGATGGGGACGGTGGATAGCCTGCTGCTCGGCTTCTCGGTCGCGCTCCAGCCCGACGTCTTGTGGTACGCCTTTCTCGGATGCCTGGTCGGCACCGTGGTCGGCGTGCTGCCCGGCATCGGGCCGCTCTCCGGCATCAGCATCCTGCTGCCGGCGACCTTCGGGCTCGACACCACCAAGTCGGTCGTGATGCTCGCGGGCATCTATTACGGCTCGCAATACGGCGGCTCGACCACGTCGATCCTGATGCGGATTCCGGGCGAAGCCTCCTCGGTGATGACCTGCATCGACGGCTATGCCATGGCGCAGAAAGGACGCGCCGGCGCAGCACTGTGCATCGCCGCCGTCGGCTCGTGGATCGCCGGCACGTTCGGCGTGATCGTGCTGACGCTGATCGCGCCGCCGCTCGCGACCTTCGCGTTGCGCTTCGGCCCGCCCGAATACACCGCGCTGCTCGTGCTCGGCCTCATCTTTCTCGCCTACATGTCCTCGACCTCGTTGCCGCGCACGCTGCTGATGGCCTGCGTCGGGCTCCTGCTCGGCACCATCGGCATCGACAACATGACCGGCCACTTCCGCTACTCCTTCGACATCGCCGAGCTCGGCGACGGCATCGGCATCGTGCCGGTCGCGGTCGGCCTGTTTGGGCTCGGCGAGATCCTGTCGACACCGTCGGCCACCGTGGTGCGCGAGGTGATCGCGCCCAAGCTGCGCGAGCTGTTGCCCAACGCGCGAGAGTGGCGGCAGTCGGCGATGCCGATCGCGCGCGGGTCGGTTCTCGGCTTCCTGATCGGGCTGACGCCCGGCTCGGCCCACATCATATCGAGCTTCCTGTCCTACGCGGTCGAGCGCCGCTTCTCGAAACATCCCGAGGAATTCGGCCACGGCGCGGTCGCCGGCGTCGCCGGTCCCGAATCGGCGAACAACGCCGCCTCGACCGGCGCGTTCGTGCCCATGCTGGCGCTCGGCCTGCCGACCGGTCCGATCACGGCCGTGCTGATCGCGGCGCTGATGATCCACGGCGTCGCGCCGGGGCCGACGCTGGTGAACGAGCATCCGGACATCTTCTGGGGATTCGTCGCCTCGATGTATGTCGGCAACCTGATGCTGCTCGCGCTCAATCTGCCGCTGGTCGGCATTTTCGTGAACGTGCTGCGAATTCCCTATGCCTATCTCTATCCGCTGGTGATCATGTTCTGCGTGATCGGGGTCTACGAGGTGGGCCACTCGATCGTCGACGTGTGGATCATGCTGATCATGGGGATCCTCGGCTACGGAATGCGCAAGTTCGGGCTCGACCCCGCGCCGCTGGTGCTCGGCCTGGTGATCTCGCCGACCTTCGAGATGTCGCTGCGGCAATCGCTGATCATGTCGAACGGCAATTGGACGATCTTCTTTCAGCGGCCGATCGCGGGGGTGCTGCTCGCGGTGTGCGCGGGGCTGCTGGGTCTCGCCGCGCTGTCGCTCGTGCGCCGGCGCAAGGACTGGCGCAGCAAGCTCGCCGAGGTGGAAGCGGGCGAGGGCCAGTGAGGCATGGTCGGATTCCGCTCCGCCGGAAAACGCTCTGGAGCATTTTCAGGAAAAGTGGAAACCGGTTTTCCGTCCGAAAATGCGACCACGAAAAAAACTGGGGCGCATTCAGTTTCCGTCGAAACTGGATGCGCGCTAGTGTTCGCCGGCGATGCGTCGTCGATTCCTCGAGATGATCCGGTTGCCGGTCGGGACATGCCGCAGCTGCGGCGCAGCCGTCGGCTATCTCGCGCGCGCCTGCCCGAGCTGCCGGGCACCCAACCTGCCGAACCCGGTGGCGACGATCGCGGCGCTGTTGGCGCTGGCGCTGGCGGGCGGATTGATCGCGCTTTCCGTGCAGGTCGTGCGCAGCATGCGGACGGCGGAGAGCGCCCCGCCGGCCGGGGGTGCGCCGGGCGCCTCCGGTCCGACGACCGACACCTCGGCGGCCTATGGCTGGATCGTGAAGGCGATGGCCGAATGCGAGGAAGAAGCCAAGCTGCGACAGGACACGCTGCATTTCCTGATCGTGCCGGTGACGACGACCGGGCTGTCGCTCCCGGGCTGGTCGCCGAACCCGATCGGCCCGGTCGGCGATTCCGCGACGCTCTTTAACTCCAGCGACACGCTGATCGGGCTGAGAAACGGGGCGCTCGCGCTCTATCGCAAGCCGCTGACCTTCGCCCTGTCGGATCCGGCGACGCAGACCGTGTACAAATGGAAGCCGGCGATCGGCGTCACCGCCCTCAAGACCCGGGACAGCGGGATCGGCAGCGTCACGCTCGGCTTCGAGATCCCGGATCTCGCCAAGGACATCGCCTGGGGCCCGACGATCAATTTGAGCAAGGGGAACTGCTACTGGATCAATCCGGTCATTCACGCCGCCAGCCGCGGCGGATGAGGCGCGGCTAACGCGCGTGTCCCGTAGGGTGGGCAAAATCGTGTGCTGTGTTCTGGCGGCGGGCTCCGGATGCGAGCGATCCCCGCTCGGAAGCGGGGACAGGCTTTGCCCACGCGTGGGCGTTATCCGGGCGCCGAGCTTGGGGCGGGATGGCGCGCGTGGGCACGGCGCTGCTGTCTTTGCGTGGCGAGGCCCGAGCTTTTGGCCCGCGCCTTTGCCCACCCTACAGCCTGTGCCGCACAACGCACTGAACGCGCTACGCCCAAAGCCGCTCCCGCTCGAGCCCCTTGTAGAGGTGGGTGACGTGGTCGCCGTAGCCGTTGAACAGCAGGGTCGGCCGGCGCTCGTTGAGCCCGATCAGCTCCTCGGTAGCCTGGCTCCAGCGCGGATGCGGCGCCTGCGGATTGACATTGGCCCAGAAGCCGTACTCGGAGGCCTGCAAGGCTTCCCAATAGCTCTTCGGCCGCTGATCCGTGAAGTTGAACCGCACGATCGACTTGATCGACTTGAAGCCGTATTTCCACGGCACGGCGAGCCGCAGCGGCGCGCCCTGCTGCTTCGACACCGGCTTGCCGTAGGCGCCGGTGACGAGAAAGGCGAGCTCGTTCCCGGCCTCCGCGATGGTCAGTCCCTCGATATAGGGCCAGGGATACCAGCTCTGCTTCTGGCCGGGCGCGACCGCGGCGTCGAGGAAGGTCTCCATCCGCAGGTATTTCGCCGATGCCAGTGGCCTCGCCGCGTCGACGAGCTTGGCGAGGGGAAAGCCGGTCCATGGGATCGCCATCGACCATGCCTCGACGCAGCGGTGGCGATAGAGCCGCTCCTCCAGCGGCATCTTCCGGATCAGATCGTCGATGCCGATCTCCTGCGCCTTCTCGACCATGCCGTCGATCTTGATCGTCCACGGCCGCAGCCGCAGCGCCTGCGCCGCCCTGGCGATGTTCTTGCTGCTGCCGAACTC
>WNFF01000334.1_pt1 | contig 59810 bp, 41 predicted proteins | sample 5400441 | NCBI WGS metagenome assembly WNFF01 (sample SAMN13153345, study PRJNA577476) | soil metagenome | isolation source: 120 cm saprolite under Douglas fir tree site 2 hole 3 replicate 1 | place: USA:California | collected 2015-04-18 | reverse complement strand
TTATTTTAATTCTAATTATTCTGTAGCTTTACAAGCTAGTGCTTATTTTAATTTTGTTATTATTAAAAAATATCCTATGTGTATGAAGCACATATTTAAATATAAAACTAAAAATAGTATAAAAAATACTGAATTACAAAAAAGAAATTATTATACGGATAGAGATGAATATAGATTAATGGATTACTTTACTAAAGTACAAATTAAAAACAAAAATAGAAAAGGTATCATTAATTTGAATACAATACAATGTAAAGTATTAGCAGCTGGTAGTTCAATAATGGCAGGAGCAGCAGCGATAATAGTTAAAAATACAATTTCAAATATGAGCTCTACTTTTGGTTTTAAAATTTTTAATTTTACTGAATTAAGTTCATCATTGGTTGAATTGTTTTATCTTACTGGTAACTCTGTATTATATTTATTATTTTTAATTAAATATATACAAACTATTTAATTAACTATATTATGTTATACTTTATATTAATTTTTTATATAAATTAAAAACAAAAATTGAATATTATTTAATGGAAATATTCCTTAAAAAAATTGTATTATTTATAATTAAAAATGTGAAGTTAGCTAAAAAAACAGGTTTTATATTGTTAATTATTTTCTTATTGATATCAATTATATCTGGATATTTAGTATTTCATTATTTAGATTTATTTTTAGTAAATTTTGATGATATTTGTGAATATTATATGAATAATAAATCAAAATAATATTTAATAATTTTATTTTTTATATAATATTTTGTTTTTATTGTTTTGTTTAATAAAAGTATGAAGTAACTTAAATTGATGATTTTATAAATATTAAGTACTTCAACAAATTAAGCGTAAAGAAACATTATAATTTAATTATAACAATGTTGATGAATATAATTCAATCTAATTTATATATAAATTCTCCATTAGAACAATTTGAAGTAACTAGTTTATTAAGTTTAGATGCACCTATTTTAGGTTATATTGGTTTAACTTTAACTAATTTAGCTTTATACTCATTTTTAATTTTTATTTTAATTGTAGGATTACATTTTATGGGGAATAATGATACTAAATTATTACCTTCTAAATGGTCTATATTATTAGAAAGTTTATTTGCAAGTATTAATTCAATGGTTAGAGAACAAATAGGTAGAGAAATTTATTTACCTTTTATTTATTCTTTATTCTTTTTCATTTTAATTGCTAATTTATTAGGTAATATCCCATATTCTTATACAATAACTACTTCAATTATTGTCTCTATTGGATTATCATTTACTATATTAATTGGTGTAACAATACTTGGATTATCTATTCATAAAATTCATTTCTTCTCATTCTTTATACCTTCTGGAACTCCTTTAGCTTTAGTTCCTTTATTAGTTTTAATTGAATTAATTAGTTATTTAGCTAGAGCTTTCTCTTTAGGTATTAGATTATTTGCTAATGTAGTAGCTGGTCACACATTATTAAAAATCTTATCTACATTCTTATATCAAATGTTCTCAGGTGGATTAATTATATTTATTGTAACTTTAGTACCTTTTGCTTTATTCTTAGCTATTACTGGTTTAGAATTAGCTGTATCATTTATACAAGCTTATGTATTTGTACTTCTTGTATGTTCTTACATTAAAGATGCTATTGAATTACATTAATTAATATAAAATTTTTATATTATTAATATATTATCTTTTTATATTTATATTTAGGTTACCCTTCATTATTAAATAAATTTAATTTATATATTCTTCAAATATGTTTTTTATTCTTTATAGTAATTATAAAAGTCTAGAAAAATAGACGTAATTAATAATAAGTATATAATATGAATAATATCAATAAATTTAATTAATTTTAATTTTAACTTCCTAATATTTGGATTCATTATTATATTTCATTTAATAATCAATTATTAAGTAATGATTTATTAAATTAGAAATATTTTTTTTGAAAGAAATTATGGACAAAATAAATAATAATATGGCAATATTTATATTAATAATTAAATCTGTAATAATACTATTGCTACATTAGGTAATTTACAAAAAATTAATATTAATAATTATAATGAACTTTATGATATATTTCAAGATATATTTTATTGGAAAAATGAAAATTATAAAATTAAAGAAATTAAAAATATTATATTTAGTTATAAAATCATTCCTGATGATAAATTAAAAAATAAAACTTCAAGATTAATTTCTAAAGAAAAATTAAATATTACAAATAAATTAATATATAATTTTGGTGGTTGGAATTTACCTAATACTATAGATTATAAATTATGGGGGAATATAATATTTAATATTTCAAGTAAAATAATTCAAGTTAATGATTTTAGTGGTAAATATTATTATAAAATATTTGTTAATAAAGATCATAATGAAGTACATTTACTTAATTCTAATAATAATAATTTAATAATTAAATTCTTTGATTATCCTATAGATGTTTCTAGTTTTAGAAGAATTATTAATAATCAAACTTATCACTTTAAAAATGGGTTATTAATCCTTAAAACTATAAAAAGATCTACTAATTATTTAAAATCTTTAAAAATTGATAAAAAATTAAATAATAACTTTATTACTTTAGATATTGAAACTCAAACTATTAATAATATAATGACACCTTATTGTATATGTTTTTATGATGGTAAATCATCTAAATCATTTTATTTATCTGATTATAAAGATAATCAAGAAATGTTACTTTATGCTATTACTTCTTTATTAAAAAGAAAATATAATGGTTATAAAGTATATGTACATAATTTATCTAACTTCGATGGTATATTTATACTTAAAATTTTATCATCTATTGACAATATTAAACTATTCCCTGTTATTAAAGATGATAAAATGATTGATATAAAATTAACTTATAGTAATTTTAGTAAATATAATATATCATTTAGAGATTCATTATTAATGTTACCTAGTTCACTAAAAAAATAATAGATATAAAAATTTTAATTAAAAGAGAGTTAGATATCTAAAACTGGGATTAATTCTTTATTAATAATAAAGTTTAATTTAGAGAAGATTCAAGGTTATATTAAATATATTCTTTTTAACAAAATAATTTGTGGATATTCTTCAAGAAAATTTAAATTTATTTAATTATAAAAATCTAACACTTAAGTCTGTTATTGCTAACAAATAAATAAATATGAAAAAATTAAGATTCCTATATTTTACCTATAAAAATTTAGATCAAAACAGTTTAATATAAAAATAATAAATTTATATGTTTTTTAATATATTAAAAATATTTAAATTTATTATATGTATTATAACAACATTAGTTCTATAGATATTCTAACTCATACAATAATAAATAAACATAAAAATATGTATTAATTATATTAATCTTTTTTTATATAATTTATTAAGCTGAAATAGTTTAATCGGTTAAAACATACCATTCATGACGGTAGAACAAAGGTTCGATTCCTTTTTTTAGCTTTATTTCATAAATATTTAATAATTATTAAATATTTAAATTAATTAATTAAATATTAATATATTCTATTTTAAAGGGTAAAATCAGAGATTTGAACTCTGAACATCGTCGCCACAAGACGTCATTTTGCCAATTAAACTAATCTTACCTCTTTTATTAAAATTTTTATTATCTTAATTTATTTTAAATTGCAAATTAATTAATTATCAAAAAAAATAATCTAATTAGAATTTCTTTAGTTATATTTAAAATATTAAATATTAATTAAATTAATTAAAAACAAAATTATTTATATTAACTTATTTTTAAGTAAATTTTTAATTAAAATATTAACAAAATAATAATAAAAATAATTATAAAAGTATCGATGACAATATTGTTTTAACATCAAAAAAAAATTTAATTTATAAGTATTTTAAAGGGGTTATTAAGGATAACTAGCAAATTTATAAAAAAGGAGGCAAAAGCCAAAAGCCATCAATACAGATATAAATTTATAATATTTTTATATTTATTATATATGGAATCTGTTTGCGAGAATGTGGCGATCCTAAGGGAAACCTTATTATTATTACTTCCCGAAGTAAAACATTTCATTAGGGAAAGGAAAGGAAATCAACCGAGACTCCGAAAGTAATGGTGAGTGAAATCGGATTAGCCTGATTTATTTATATAAAATAAAAAGCGATTAAAAATATATTAAATTTTATTCTTGTTTAAAGATAAAAATAAGTTAAAGTTAAAATTTGGTGAAAGTGGAATTTCATTTAAAATAATTTAATAAATATAATATATTATTAGTATAAGTAAATATAAATTATGTTAAAGTTAAATTTTCATAATTAATTACTTATTGGCTGAATGTTTTTTTAAGCAGGTCCATATAAAAGGTGTCAAAAGCCCTGTATTTTTTATATAAATAAAAATGAATTATATTATATAATCTCAATGATATATATAATAATATTTCAATAATCAAGTACGATGAGAGATAACTTGTCGGAATATAGGGGAACCATCCTCTAAGGCTAAGTATTATAAATTTAGCGATAGTGAAAAAGTACCGTGAGGGAAAAGTTGAAAAGTGTGAGGGTCATTGATTATTAGATATAACTAGAAATAATATATTGAAAATTATAACCCTTGAAAGTAAATAACGCAGTGAAATAGACTTGAATTAGTAACTCTATAAGCAGTCGAAATTTTAACCATAAAATGACGGCGTACCTTTTGCATAATGGGTCAGCAAGTTAATAGGAGTAGCAAGGTTTAAAGCCCTAGCGAAAGCGACTGGACTATAGAGTAAAAAAGAGTTAAATAAATATTTATCTTTTTTTAAAATTTTAATTTGATGTAATATTAAATATATAATATCAATAGAAATATAATAATGTCCTTAATTCTTTTCTTTCTTTTATTAAAGTAGTAATTAAGTGTATTATTTACTGGATGATTAGTGTTGGGAATAGTTACTTCTATTAGACCCGAAGCCAGTTGATCTTTCCAAAGCCAGATTATAATGGATCGAACGGTTGAATGTTGCATAATTCTCCGAAGAGTTTTGGAAAGCGGTGAAATGCCAATCTGAACTGGTGATAGCTGGTTTTCTACGAAACATATATAAGTATGACATCTATACAAAATTTATGGAGGTACAGCACGTTATTTCCCAACAAATTTTAGATTAAATTGTTTTTGTTTTTTTAAATTAAAATAATTATTTCTATTAAGCGTTTAAGTTGAGGGGACCTCGAAAATCTTGCCAATGGAAGCGAATCTCGGAATTACATAAATTGATGATAGATATTCAGACTGCTCATGCTAAGTTGAGTAAGTCAAGACGGAAACAGCCGAGAACACGGATCAAGGTCCCTAATGATTATTTAGTGAAATTAAGGCAGTAGCAACTTGAATGCAGCATTGTAAAGTGAGCCTGGCAGTAGCTATCTTTTAAAAAACGTAATGTAACAACGTAGCAGCGCTTAGAGTGTGGCGCCGAAAATTTAACGGGTCTAAAATAATCAACCGATATCCTGTTAATTTTGAATATTTTTGTTTTTGTAATTAATATATTCTTAATTTAGGTAGTAGAACATTCAGTATAACTAGAGAAAAACAGTGTTTCATTGTTTAGAAGTAACTGAAGAGATAATGCTGACATGAGTAACGTAAAAAGAAGTTATAATACTTCTCGCCGAATACGAAAGGGTTTTAAGGAAAGGTTAAACCACCTTAAGTTAATGCGGCCTCTAAGGATCAATACCAATGTATTTGTCTGATGAGTAATATACTGAAAGTCATTTATGGTAAAAATAAAATTATAATTTGTTTTGTTTTTTGTTTTTTGTTTTTGACCAGGAAATTAAGTATAAAATTTTGTTTGTTTTTGTTTTTATTCGTATTTTATACAATAAAATATTAATATAATAAAATTAAAACTACCGTACCCTAAACCGACACAGGTTCGTAGGTAGAGTATACTAAGGCGTAGAGCTAAAAGTTGTTAAGGAACTCGGCAAGTTCTCCTCATAAGTTTGACGATAAGAGGAACCGTTAAATATTTTCATTTGCCATAAATTTTAATATTTATACGGAGTAATAAAATCGGAGGCCCCGACTGTTTAATAAAAACACAATTCAGAGCAATGATTAATATCATAGTATTCTGAATGAAATTTGCCCAATGCCATTAATATAAGAGAGGTAATGGTTACTGTTATTAATCGAAAATCTGGTTAATAGCGGTCTTAACTATGAGGATCCTAAGGTAGCAAAATAAATTGGCCATTAAATGTGGTCCGGTATCAATAATGTAACGATGGTCTCACTGTCTCTACAACTTGCTCAGTGAAATTGAATTGCGGGTGCAGATGCCCGCTACCTCCAGGGGGACGGGAAGACCCTATGCAGCTTTACTGTAGTTAGTTATCACAATGAATACAACTTCTTTTTACTAGTGAATAGGCTTGTCGATAGACTAATAGTGGAAACCTTTGAATTAGAATTGACTCATTGTTTACCTTATAATTTAATATTAGAGGGAGAGTTGACTAATTGGCAGTTTGACTGGGGCGGTCGTCTTTAAAAAAGTAGCAAAGTACACCCGATTTTAAAAAAATTATAAATGGCAAATACTTTATTGTATTTGTTATTCTCACATAAACATAGAATAAATTATAATTTAACTATTCTTGTCATTTTTTTTATTTTTATTTTTTATTTGAATAAGGTAGAGCTAGATATGTTGAATGGAAATCAATCAACCAGTGAAGGGTTGTGCAGAGTGTAATGGCGAAAGCCTGCCTAACTGAAAGACTTAGAAGTCTATAAGATACGTAAGTAGGGCATAGTGACCCCTCGATATAATATGGAATAGACGGGGATCAATCGATAAAAGTTACGCTAGGGATAACAGGTTAATAGCTGGTGAGAGCACACATTGTGCCAGCTGTTTGACACCTCGATGTCGACTCATCCTATCCTCTGGGTGCAAAAGCTTGGAAGGGTTCGGCTGTTCGCCGATTAAAAGGGTACGCGAGTTGGGTTTAATTTATTTTCTTTAACAATCTTTTTTTAAATTATATACTAAATTAAAAATTGAGAAAATAAGATATATTAAATCTAATTTATTTAAATTATATAAAACAATACAGGTCCCAAAGGAATATTAATAAAATAATAATATAATGAATAATTTAATTAATAATAATAATTTCAATCAGTTAAGTAAATTAACTTATTTACCTGAAAACCTTCATTTTATCTTAATTGGTATCCTGCTGGGTGACGGAAGTATTTATCGATATTCTACAACTAGTAATAGTAGATTTGAAATGAGTTTTGGAACAAAATATAAAAAATTTGCTGAAAGTATAGGTATTCTATTTAAAGATTACATGAATACCCCTGTTAAGGATATAAATTTAAAAATTAAAGATAAAATTTATGTTAACTATAGACTAAAAACAAAAAGTTTACCTATTTTTAATCAATATCATGATATGTTTTATAAATTGAATACTGCTGCTGCGCAAGTTAAATATATTAAAATAATACCTCATAATATTTAAGATTCTTTTAACTCTGTAGTTTTAGCTTATTTAATAATGACGGATGGTAATTTTGATAAAGGTCGAAATAGAGTTCGAATTTATACTAATGGCTTTACAAAAGAAGAAGTTGAAAGATTAGCTACAATTATTAATATTAAATTAGGTATTTATGTAGGAGTGCTTTATGACCGTAAAGATCAATGAATATTAACTATTGGAGCTACACAATTATCTTCTTTAAGAGAAAAAGTTCAACCTCACTTTGAACCTAGTATGTTATATAGAATAGGTGTTTGTTCCTAATATTAATTTTTTTTTTATTTAAATCTAGTTAATATTACAATTTAGACTATCTAAATAGATAGAATAAAGTAGCCCTGAAATAAATTTAACGAATTAGAATTTTATTATATTAAGCCCCATCTTAGTTCGGAATTTAAGCTGACTAATATGAAAACCGGAGAAATTACAAGAAAAACTGAATCAGTTAATTTGTAGCCAAGCTTGATTAAATGAACTAATTTAATAATTAGTAAAATCAAGAAGGTTCAACGACTAATAGGTGAGTATCATTAACAATAAGCCTAACACGAATTTCCGGCATTAATAACTGAAATAATTTTATTAATGATGACATAGTCTGAACAGTAGCGTGAGTTACTGAAGTTTTGAATAAAGAGTCATTACGATAACATAATTGTTAATACGACGTGAGTCAGTATGGTCCCTATCTTCTGGAGGAAAAATAGTAAAAAGGGAACGACCTAACAGTACGAAAGGATCCATTGGTTATGTTTCTCTAGTGTACCAATTGTTGAAAAGTTATTCTATTTTTATAGAAAACTAAATAGGCATAGTTGGGTAGCCACAAACATACTATTTAAGTGCTGAACGAATATCAAGCGCGAAATTACCCCCTAGATACTATCTCAGATTTATTTATTTCTTTTGATTTAAATAATTATCTGTTTTATAAGAAATAGAACATTTCTAAATAGGATGCATATGAATATACTGTAAAGTATTTAGTTTAGCATTACTAATTTATTTATTAGACTTGATGTTATAAATTGTCCTTTTTTAATTACCCTTAACATTACACAAAAACACAAACTTATTATTTAAATCTTTAAACCCTTATTTTTTGTTTTAATTAAATTTTAATTTTTAATTTTTAATTTTTAATTTAATTAGTTTCTTATTAATAATCAATTTTTATTTATTAATTACTTTTAATTTTATTTCAATTGAATATAATTAAGATAATATACTAATTTATATTAATATACGTAAAATGAATATTTTATTAAATTATAATAATTATTAAAATTATTATTATTATTATTATTATTATCATAATTATTATTATTATTATAATATTGAGTTCTTTATTCTTAAAATATTAAATTATAAGTATAAACTGTTTATACGTGAAAAGAATTCTCTTTTTTAAAGATTAAGTTATTCTAACTATTTGTATATTTTCAGGAAAATATAAAATTTTTTATTCTTATTTTTTTATTTTTTTTAGAATAGAATATTTTCTTATTTTTATATTTAGCCTTTTTAATATAATATTTTATATATATAAAAGAAAACATATAATTTTGTTTTAATAGTAAATCCATTTTTAAATTAGTAATATCTAATTTATTTTAAAAATTTCAAATACCTATAATTTAATATAAATAACACTAATATTATTAGTAGTAACAATTATTAGATAAAATTAATTCAATAACAAAATAAAGTTAATTCTGGCTGAAGGTGATTTATTATTTTAATATTTTATAATTATATTTATATAATTTAATAAAGTTTTTTTTAGAAAAAAGGCTTATATTTACTATTATTTTTTTTGTTTTAATTAAATTTAAAAGCATATAGCATATTTTTAATCTAATTAATATTATTAATTAATATAATCAAATATTCACTTTTTAGTTAATATTAGCCTTTTTGTTGTTTTTATAATAATATAATCTAATTAAGTTTTTAATTTAATTTATTTAACTATCATTAAAATATAGATACTATAAATTAATTATTTCTCTCTTTTAAATAAAATTCTATTATTATAAATAATAAATAATATATATATATTTGGAACATAATTTATAAATAATTAAAAATTTGTCTACGTTACTATGGTGCGAAGCCACAGTACTAATTTAAAAATAATAACAAATTATAAAATTAATAATAATGGTAAATAATTTTAATAATATATCTAATATTTATTTAATAAATTCACCCTTAGAACAATTTGAAGTAAGTAATTTAATAAGTATAAATGCACCTTTATTTGGTTATTTAAATATAACTTTAAGTAATTTAGGATTATATTCAATAATCGTATTTATATTAATAATAGCAATTCATTTTATGGGAAATAATGAAAGTAAAATTTTACCTTCTAAATGAAGTATAGCATTAGAAAGTATATTTATAACAATTAATTCAATGGTAAGAGAACAATTAGGTAAAGAAATTTATTTACCTTTTATTTATTCATTATTCTTTTTTATATTAATAGTAAATTTAACAGGTAATATTCCTTATTCATATACAATAACGACATCAGTAATAGTAACAATAGGTTTATCTTTTACTATACTTACAGGTGTTACAATCTTAGGTTTATATTTACATAAATTAAATTTCTTTTCCTATTTTGTACCTTCGGGTACTCCTCTAGCCTTGGTTCCCCTATTAGTTGTTATTGAAACTGTTTCTTATTTAGCTAGAGCTCTTTCTTTAGGTATAAGATTATTTGCTAATATGGTTGCTGGACACTCTTTATTGAAAATTTTATCTACTTTCTTATATCAAATGTTTAGTAGTAGTTATATTTTTGCTTTATTGACTCTTTTACCTTTTGCTTTATTTCTAGCATTATGTGGATTAGAAGTAGCTGTATCTATAATACAAGCTTATGTTTTTGTATTATTAGTTATGTCTTATATTAAAGATGCTATTTATTTACATTAATTTTGTTTAATCTATATTATAAAAATTATTTAAATATAATTATAAAAGATATAAAATATCTATTTTTTAATATAGTTAGTTATATGTAAATAATTTGATTAATAATTCTCTATCTTATATTTAATTAAATAAGGGGCTACGCCTCCTTTAAGTAATTTTATATTTATAATATCCCCTTTTTTCTCTCATTAATGAATATTATAATTAAATAAATGTATTATTATATATTTAAATAATAATTCTTATTTTGTTTGTATTTATAATAATTATTATTTATTAATTTTTAATTATTTGGTTTTTGTTATTTGTTTTTGTTATTGTTATTGTTATTGTTATTTTTTTTTAATAATTCTATTAATTAAATTATTTAAGTTAATTAATTTAAAATTATAAAATTTAAATAAATATAAGTAAGTAATTTAATATTAACTATATATTCTATAAATAATTTAACTAATGCTTTAATAATTAATAATAAATTTAATTTTATTATTATTAAAATATATACTTTTTAGTAATAATGAATTTAATTAGGTTATTATAACAATCTAAACAATACTGTTATTTTATATGTGACCTAGCCCCTTAAAAGAAGAGTTTTAATTTTTAAAATTACTATAATAGTATACTATAAAAAACTATACACTACATTATATTCTAATAAGTATAATAATACTATACTGTTATATAATAAAAAATAAACCATAATACACTATTATATAATATAATATACTATACTTTTTGGTAAGTAACAGTAAATTTTTATTTTTATAATATAATTTATTTAAGGAATAGTTTTCATTGGTAAGTTAAGGCGATTGCTAATTGTTCGGGGTAAACACCCTTAGGTGTTCGATTCACCTCTATTCCAAATTACAATATTCATAATTTAACTAAATTAAATTATAATAATAATTAAATTAAATTTAATTAAAAATGAGAATGAGTGAACAAATAAAAAATAAAAACTAAAAAATAAAACTAAATATAACAAATAAAAACAAAATAACAAATAAAAGATAAAAATAAAAGGTAAAAGTAACAAAATAAGCGAAGAAATAAAAGGTAAAAAAGTAACAAAATAAGATAAAAAATAAAAAAAAAAATAAAAATAAAAAATAAGAAAAAAAGTTTTTAATAAATAATAAATAAAAAGTTATTCAGTGTTAACATGAGTAACAATTATTTTATTTAAAATTGGATTGACGTATGTTCTCTACTAATGCTAAGGAAATAGGAACCTTATATCTAGTCTTTGCTATATTTGCTGGAATGATAGCTACAGCTTTTTCTGTTCTTATTAGATTAGAATTATCTGCTCCTGGTGTTCAATTTTTACAAGGAGATCATCAGCTTTTCAACGTGATAATCACCAGCCACGCTTTGTTAATGTTATTTTTTATGGTCAAAAAATGTTTATGTTAAATATATTATGGGTTTACCCGTTAGAAAATTAAAACTAATATAAATATAGGTAAAATCAAAAAAAAAAGAGAAGTTAAAATCTAGGCATAATAAACTAAAGTAATTGTACGAAAATTCGGTATAATAATAGGAATATGCCACTAAAAACAAAAATAAGTATATGTTTGATAATTATTAAAAGGTAATAAATCTGTATGTAGGACATTCTATAAATTTATATAATAGAATTAGCAATTATTTTAAGCCTTCAATATTTTAAAACTAAAGCACTAAGAGTTTTGAATCTCTTAATAAACATGGTTTCAATAATATATAATATATAATATATAATATATAATATATAATATATAATATATAATATGTAATATATAATATAAAAAGAACTATTTTTATTACGGTTAATTCTACTAGTTTAGATGAGATAGAAAAATTAGAACAACATATTATTGATAGTTTAAAACCTAACTTAAATGTGGAATTAGTCTCTAGTAACTCTGGATATTCTGAACCTTTAAGTCTAGAGATGTGATATAAAATTCGAAAACAAAAGGTACGCCTATCTTTTTATACGATGTTATAGATTTTAGTTAATTATTTTGTTTTTTATTTAACTATATAAGAATAATACTATAAGTATTCCTCCTAAAACTTTAAACAAATAGTATAGATCAAAGGATAATATAATTAGATAGTTATTTTTGTTTCTTTTGTTTTGTTTTGTTTTTTGTTTATTGCTTTTTGTTATTTGTTATTTTTGTTTCTTTTGTTTATTTTGTTTATTATTTTGTTAGTTTATTTTGTTAGTTTTTTCTTCTCTTTAGATCGAATTAAAAAAGTACTAATACTAATTTATTCAGTTTAACCTAAATTATAGCTCTTGTTAAAGAAAAGCGTAATAAGTATAAATTTAAACATTTTGCAGCGCTAAATTAAAAGATGCTTTTACTTTAAATCGTTCATTAAATGGCTAAGGTACTTAAAGGAGATCGGCAAGTAATTAGATAATATTTAAATTTTATTAAACCTGGATATATTCAAGGTAAATAAAAAAATTACTTATCTATAAACTAATTCTGAATAATACATTTAACATAAAATTTATAAAATTTTTTATAAATGGATAATGGGCATGGCCGGGTAATATAGTAATATATTACTTTTTTTTCACTATTTGCTGAAATACCTTTAGAGCTTTTGAAACTAGTACTTTTTATTAAATGTCGCGCAGCGCAGTACAATACAGTTTCATATAAAAAGATTAGGAGATCAGCAGGAACCATAAGTATAAGGTTTAGTATTAAAAATTAAAAATTTAAAAATTAAAAATTTAAAAATTAAAAATTTAAAAATTAAACACTTATATTAATTAAGTTCCTCAGAGACTATATGTGAAATAACCTCAGGATAATACTGCGGTTAAAGAAATAGTCCAAACATTAATAAAATTAATGATATACATTTATTTATTTTAAATGTTAATTGAATGCCCGCTTTAATTGGTGGGTTCGGTAATTATTTCTTACCTATTCATCTAGGAGCTCCAGATATGGCTTTCCCCCGATTAAATAATATTTCATTCTGACTATTACCACCTTCATTAATTCTATTATTACTTAGTACTTTAGTAGAAAGTGGAGCGGGTACAGGATGAACAGTTTATCCTCCTTTATCTGGAATACAAGCTCACTCAGGTGCATCTGTTGATTTAGCTATCTTCAGTTTACATCTTTCGGGTGTTTCTTCTTTATTGGGAGCTATTAATTTCATTACTACTGTTTTAAACATGAAGACTAATGGTATGAGTTTACATAAATTACCTTTATTTGTTTGAAGTGTATTTGTAACAGCTATTTTATTATTATTAGCTTTACCTGTTTTAGCTGGTGGAATATCTATGTTGTTAACAGATAGAAATTTCAATACTAGTTTCTACGACCCCGCAGCCGGAGGGGATCCAATACTATATCAACATCTGTTTTGATTCTTCGGTCATCCAGAAGTTTATATCTTAATTATACCAGGGTTCGGTATAGTAAGTCATATAGTATCAACATTTTCAGGTAAACCAATATTTGGTTATCTTGGTATGGTTTACGCCATGTTCTCAATCGGAATCTTAGGATTCTTAGTATGGAGCATCTATTAAAATAATGGTGGCTCTCCTTTTTAGTAATAAAAAGGTAATTAAACTTCCCTATATGCTTTAACAATTATTAATTGTGTATAATTATTTATAATAACTTAGATATTCTTATTATTGTCAGCTATACATTATATGTACAAGACTCTGACTATACAATATTGATATCATGATTAAAGTTTATTGCCTATTAAAACAGCAAGCTCTATTATAACTTCTATTTTTTATTATTATCTTAAATTTTTATTATGAATATTAAATTTTAGATGTTTTTCTACAGCTTCAGAGACTTTACGGGAAGCATCTTTTTATTTTAATGCTTTTTACAAACAACATCATTATATAGATCATAGTTGGTTACAATGGTTTATAGGTTTTGCAGAGGGTGACGGAGCTCTTTTAATAGATAAAAATGATCGTATAAGTTTTGTTATTACACAAAATGAATCTAAAATACTATACCATATTAAAGATATATTAGGTTTTGGTAATGTTACTTTTGATTTAAATGCTAATACTTCTCGATATAAAGTATTAGATAAATCAGCACTATTTAAATTAGCCATTCTTTTTAATGATAATCTTTTTTGTCCCATAGAATAAATCAATTAGGTGAATGAATTAGAATATTAAATTATAAATCTTATTCTATAGTATTTAATAATAGTAATATTTCTATTTCCCTTACTGATGCTTGGTTATCTGGTTTTACTGATGCTGAAGGTTGTTTTAATGTGAATATTTATTTAGAACCTAGGTATAAATTGGGTTTTAAACCTAGAATCAGATTTTTACTGGATCAGAATGATAAATTAGCTTTGTCTATTATTCGGGATTTACTTAATACTGGTTATGTTTCCAAAAGAAGTGAGAATTTAACTACTTTTCGATATACTGCGGATGGATATACTAGATTAGGTCCAATTTTATCATACTTTGAATTATTTCCTCTTAAGACTATTAAATATCAAGCATTTTCTAAATGATCTGAAATTCATTCTTTGATATTGGCTAAGAAACATTTAGATGCTGAAGGTTTAGCTAAAATAAAATTATTGGCTAAATTAGTAAATGCTAAATCTGATATCAATCCTTAACTTTTATTATTTATACTTTTAATTTATAAGAGCTCTTTCAAGCTTAAAATTTAAGCTAAATTCCTTTAATTAATTAAGTGCGTGAAAAATCTATATGAAGACTTGTTTTATAGTAAGAAAGTATAATAAATATGAGATGAAGATAAAGTCCAATTTACACTCTTGTGTATTTTTTGCACCATATGTTCAGTGTAGGTTTAGATGTGGATACAAGAGCATACTTTACTGCTGCTACTATGGTTATTGCGGTTCCAACAGGAATCAAAATCTTCAGTTGATTAGCCACTCTTTATGGTGGTAGCTTAGTATTTACTACTCCTTTAATTTTCACTATTGGATTCTTAGCACTATTTACAATCGGAGGGTTAACAGGGGTAATTCTATCTAACGCTGCGTTAGATCTATCTTTACATGATATTAAAATTAGTTTTAGTCATTCCCCTTATCTAGAAATTCTAACTGTTTGTCCTCTCAGTGTTTTGAATCTTAAAACTCCTGCCTCACTATTAGCTTCTGATAGAGATGGTTTTGTGGTAGGCCTTATTGATGGAGACGGTTCTATTCAGGTAAACCACTGACGACATAAAATTTGCCAATATCGGTTAGTTGTAAAATTAGCGGATAAGCCTCTTAATTTTGAAATGTTCTCTTCTATTTCTAAGTTTTATGGTGGTAAAATTCAAACAGTTTTAGACAAAAAAACTGCCCAATCTTATGTGCTGTGGGTAGTAAATGATAAAAAAGTATTTAAAAATTCTATTATTCCTTTGCTTCTGAAATATCCTCCACTAACTACACGTATTAAACTACAATTTACTTTTCTACTTAAATGTTTTAATTCTCATGATTTAACAATGGAAGAGTATTTTCAAAGTCGTACAATGAAATATGATAATCGAGCTGTTATTACACCTAATGAAGAGGATTTTGTAGCTTTTCTACCTTGTTACTTTAAGAGTTGGTTAGCTGGTTTTATTGAGGGTGAGGGTTGTTTTTCTAACCGAAAAGCAGGAAATTTTACATTTAGTATTGCACAAAATTATGATTACTATTTAATTTATGCTATCCGTAGTTATTATAACCTACACCATCTTAAGATTTTGCATAAACGAGGAAAAGTCTCAAATATTCCTCTGTATGAATTTTCAGTTGGGTCTATTAATGGAGTAGAAAAAATAATAAATCATTGTCAATTTTTGCTTCAAGGCTATAAATATTATCAACTAGCTGTATTTGTAAATAACAGTAAATATTTCTCTGCAAAAAATTACCGATTACTTTTTTGAAAAGAATAAAGGATAAGGGATACAATTAAATATAGGTGTCATGTTGTCATGTTACTGTGGAAGAGATTTGGTATATCTTCCGGTATTTTTTATTAAAAACAAAAAATGCTAACGGTGAAGCCTTATTATTGCCTATTAAGATAAGGTATTTTATGATATAAGGTAATACCGTGGGAACCTTATACAAAATTTGTATGTTGCAATTCTGCTTCGCAGGGTTTTTTAAGGACTCCGTAGAGACTACACGTAACAACTATAAATTTTTAATGCGTTATTAATTATAGTAAGATATAGTCCGATCCTACCCGTAAGGGTAGATACCAATTTAATTAATATTTAATTAAATATATTTTGTAGGAAATGGCAATTATACAGACCTATTACGTAGTGGCACATTTCCATTATGTATTATCAATGGGAGCAGTTTTCGCTATTTTTGCTGGATTCTATTTCTGAGCTCCAAAAATTATTGGTTTATCATATAATGAATTATTAGGTAAAATTCATTTCTGAACTTTGTTCGTGGGAGTTAATTTAATAAGAGGTAACAAATATAAATATTTTGACTTAGTCAGGGGGCTGCAGATTTTTTATCTTATAGTTAAAAGTTTTATTAATAACAAATCTATTTCTAATGCTGCCGAAGGCAGGGGATATAATTTAATCACTTCACCTCCTCAAGGAGAACCCTGAGTAATGTTTTTTGAAAATGTGAAATCTAACAAAAGAAATATTTACACACAATTAAAAAATAAATCGGGAGTATATCTTTTTATTAATAAGATAACTAAAGATTTATATGTAGGTAGTAGTATTAATTTAAAAAGAAGAATGACTATTCATTTTTATCATGCAATATCTAAAAAGGATACAAATATTATATTATATAGAGCTATGAAAAAATATAAATTAGAAAATTTTTCTTTGGCTATTCTTGAATTTTGTGATTCAAATATTATTGTTTGTTCTGATTTAGAACAAAAATGGATAGATTCTTATAAACCGAATTATAATGTTTTAAAAATTGTAGGAAGTTCATCTGGTTTCCGACATTCTATTGAGACTATTAATAAGTTAAAATTAATGTTTAAAGGGGCCGCCCATCCTAAATTTGGATATATCACATCTGGCGAAACAAAAAAAGCTATTAGTGAAGGAATTAAAAATTTTTATCGTAATAAAAATCATAAGTTTTTAGGTCAAAAAGGAATTGATTCTCCACAATATGGTATTGGTGGTCTATTTGTCTGTTGTTATAATAAAAAAGGTGAAGAATTTATTTTTCCCTCTATAAATGGTGCTAGAAGATATTTCAAAGTTAGATGGACAACTATTAAAAAAAATTTAGATACAAATAATTGGGTAAGTTTACAAGGTGAAGATTGATTATTACAGTCAAAACCTAAACTTTAAGTTAAAATATTTATTATTAGCTCCCCTTTAATTTTTTTATATGCTGGAAATTCTTTAAGGCTTAAGTACTATTAATATTTTCTACCCTTATTTATAATTTTTAACTAAAGTTGAAATTTTTAAATTAATGAATTAATTTTAATCTGTAGTAAAAATCTTAAGTATATCTAGAAAATCAGCAGGAAATCAGTATATTATTTTAATTTCTTACTTAAAAATATAATATTAAATAATATCTTCGGATCCTCAGAGACTAAATGAAATAAACTCTTTATTCCACAATAAAAGTTAAGATATAGTCCAAATTTATAGAATAATGTTTATATTCTCTATTTTTGTAATTTAACATTTTTCCCTCAACACTTTTTAGGTTTAGCGGGTATGCCTAGAAGAATACCTGATTTCCCGGATGCCTTTAGTGGTTGAAATGCCGTATCTAGTTATGGATCATTCATTTCGGTATTAGCTACTGTTTTATTTGGTTATATTATTTATGATATTTTTGCTAAAGGAAATAAAGTGAATAATAACCCTTGAGCAATACCTTCTTTCTTCACTTCATTAGTAATATTTTCTAATGAAACACAAAGTGCTAATACCTTAGAATGAACTCTTGCTAGTCCAATACCTGTTCATGCATTTGATATGCTTCCAGTACAATCTTAATCTTTTATATTTTTTATATTTGTTATTTATTTCCTACCTATTTTTAATTCATTTTTATTAATTTTAGCTTAGAAAATTCTATAATTCTAATATCCCCAAATGTTTTTTAATTATTCATAAAATTTATAAAATTTGAGTTATGAATTTATTAAATATTAATTTAAATTTTTATATTATTTAATCAATATGTTTTATCTTTTTATCTTTGAATTGGAGTTTCTATTTTGTTTTTTGTTTTTGTATTTTGTTTTTGTTTGTTTTGTTTATGTATTTGTTTGGTTGTTTTAATTTCAGCAGCAAGTTTAGTATTCGTATTTATAAGCATAAAAATGCTATTATTAAATTAATTCATTTTAGTATTAAACTTATTTTTAATCCAGAGGCAGAAAATTTTTTCAATTATTCTATTGTAATTTTACAATATTTAATAATAATACTAAACAAATAAAACAATATAAACTTAATTCAAAATTATATAATCATATAACTTTTTAAATTTAATTATTCAAATATTTATTAAAAGTCAAAAATGATAAATTAGATAAATAAAATTTAATTATATTAATATCATGAGAGAGAGATTATTATAGCTATTATTTTTGTATTTTTAGTGCATTTATATTAGATTTTTTTTATTAATGTATTTTAAGAAATTTTATTAATTAAAAAATAAATAAGCTTATAATATAAATTCTATCTCATAATTAAATTAATTATTTAATATTTAATTTAAAATAATAAGTATTATTTAAATTATAATGATAATTATACAAAGGTATAATTTTACTTATTTGAAGAATTATAAAAGGATATTTTATACTAGGAATAGTATAATATTATTTATAAATTATAAATATAATTTAATATAAATAATATACTTTAATATATACTACTAAGATTTTATTATTTAGAAGTTTTAAAATAAATATAATTCATTTATTTTTGTTTTTAAATAATAAAATAAATGATTCTGGTTAATCTTAGAATACCTATTACGTTTATTAAATTTTAATTTAATATTAATAGTAACGATGGAATTTTTTTAATATATAAGGTATTAAATAAATATATATTTATATAATATAATTTTATATATTATTTATAATTTAATTTATTATATTATACAATAAATTAACAATTATTATTATATTAATATATACTAATTAGTAAACTAAGATTTTTATATAATTTTTAATTTTAACAATGATTACAAATATTAATAGCCTTTTTAATACTATATTTAATGATGCTCCACAACCTTGAGATATAGGGTTCCAAGATAGTGCCGCTCCTGGTTTTACTGGAATAATAGAATTACATAATACCCTTTTCTTCTATTTAATTGTAATATGTGTAGGGGTTTTTTGAATATTAGGTTCAGTTATCTATTATTTTAATTATAATAAATCTCCTATTGTTCATAAATATCTTAACCATGGTACATTAATTGAACTTATATGAACTATAACACCAGCTTTAATTTTAATAGCTATTGCTTTTCCAAGTTTTAGATTATTATATTTATTAGATGAAGTTATATCACCTACAATGACTATAAAAGTAGTAGGTCATCAATGATATTGAAGTTATGAATATTCTGATTTTCTAAATGAAAACGGAGAATCGATAGAATTTGATTCATATATGATACCTGATTCCGATTTAGAATTAGGGCAATTCAGATTATTAGATGTAGATAATAAAGTTATTATTCCTGTTGATTGTCATATTAGATTAATTATTACTGGTGCTGATGTTATTCATTCTTTTGCTGTTCCTTCTTTAGGACTTAAAATGGATGCTGTGCCAGGTAGATTAAATCAATCTTCTTTCTTAGCTGAAAGAACAGGAACTTTCTATGGTCAATGTTCAGAAATCTGTGGAGTTTGACATGGTTTTATGCCTATTGTTGTAGAAGCTGTATCTGTTCAAGATTACTTAGCTTGATTAGATGCTGCTTAAATAATAATATTTATTAATTAAATTTTCTTTTTATCCCCATACCATTAATTTTTATTATTATAATAATTTTATTCATTTATAATATAAAATTACAATTTTAATTTTAATTACAAATATTATATTGGTAAATTTTAATTATATTTAAAAATTTAATAATATAAAAATACTTTTTTTATTAATTAATTACTAATCGAATTTTGTTTGTTTTTATAATTACTTATTTTATTAAAATAAAATTTATATTTACAAATAAATTTATATATATTATATTATTATACAAATATAAATATTAATTTAATTTTTTATTATATTATTAATTTATTATATTTTTATAAATAGATAGAATTAATTATTTATTATGTTTTTATTAACTCTAATCTTTTTATAACAAAATATAAACCACAAAAATTAATTTATAAAGATATAGATATATTAAAAAAATATTTTCTTCTAAAAGAGATAATAAATATTGCATATAAGGTATATATAATACGATAATAAAATTTATATATTTTATTTATCTAAATTTAAGTAAGAATTTAATTTTGGTTCTGATTAAACGTTGTTCAGTAGTATAAGACATGCGAATCATTGTTTTTAAATTCATTTATTTTTTTTATAAATTTCTTTATTAATTCAATAAATTAATTGACAAAATAAGGTGTAAAGGTGAGTATGGTAAATAAGATACCTTATAGTCTTCATAAATAGGAGATATTTCTTTAAATTAATTATAAAAACAGTTATAAATTGGTTTAAAAGAAAATAAAATTATTATAATTTATAAAAAAGGAAATTTTCTGCTATAAGATTCTATTTATTGAGATTAAGGTAGTTGGCAGGATAATAGCCTCCCAAGCCAGCGATCAAAAGTCATGTTTGATAGAGCAAATGACCACATTGGAAATGAAATGTACCAAGTAGTATAATACTACCAGCAGTCAAGAATATTAGTCAATGCTCGCAAGAGTGAACTAGCTAACTGAAATCAATCCAAAACATAATACAAAATATTTGGTTGATAATGTAAGAAGAAAATAATGATATTATCTTACGTTTAGTGTCGTCTAAAACTGGTGCCAGAAGACTCGGTAAGGCCGGAGACGCAAACGTTAGTCATCCTTATCAGGCGTAAAGGGTTTGTAGGCTGCTTTGAAAGTTTCTATCTTAAAAAATAAAAAAATTAAAACATAAGAATAAGTATTTACTTAACTCTTATATATAATTTTATTATTAAAATAATAATAAATAGAAATAAATTAAAGCTAGAATCTAATAGAGGTTATATTGAATAATACTTAGTTTAGGGCTAATATCCTAATAGATTAAGGGGAATATTAAAGGCGAAGGCTTCTCTCCACTATAGATTGACGCTGAGAAACGAAGGTGAGGAAAGGAAATAGGATTAGATACCCAAACTACCCCTCACTGTCAACGATGAATGGTAGTCATTAGTGCAAATTAGTGACGTAGTTAACACAATTACCATTCCGCCTTGTTAGTAAGACTGCAAAGTTAAAAACAAAAAAATTAGTCGGTTTCGGAGTAAACGAAGTGAAGCATGTTATTTAATACGAGAATACGCGTAAAATCTTACCAGGTCTTGTATAACAAACTATTTATTATTTATAATAAATAAATGAGTGTTTATTAATAATTCTTATTAAAAAAACACTTAGTTACAGGTGTTGCATGGCTGTCTTCAGTCCGTATCTTGAGATGTGAGGTTAACTCCGTCAACGGACGAAATCCCTGTTGTTAATTCATCTTTAACCGCTTTATATAGCAGGTTTATATATAATAACTAAAACTATTATATTCAAATACTTAACAATTAATGGTTCTTAGATGAGTTCCATTTGGGGCTAAGACAAGTCGGTATGGCTCTCATGACCTGGGCTATAGACGTGCTGCAAAAGCTTTACAAAGTGATGCAATACTGTTCCCTATTTTCTGGATTTATTTCTTCTCTCTATTTTTGGGTATTAATTAAATAAATTAAAAAAATTTAAAAATTAAAAAAATAGTTTAAGAAAGTTTATAATTCAGTTAAATTATAATATTAAATATATTAAAATTTTGGGATTTAAGGAGGAGCTAATCATTAAAAGAAGTTAAATTAATAGTAAATAAAATGATTGTTGTCTGTAATTCGGTAACATGAAGATGGAATTTCGAGTAATCGTTGATCATTAGCGCAACGGTGAAATAATCATTCGGAATGAACTAACTGTCTGTCGCTGGGAAGAAGCTTAAGTTGATGGAAATTTTTTCTTAATTAATACTTTTTCAAAGATACAAAAATTCTCTAAATACACAATAATTAATTAAAATTTGATTATTGTTAAATGTATCTATGATAGTTTAGTTTTAAATTTAATTAATTTAATTTTGAACATCTTTGTTAAGTTAATTTTTGTTTAAATCAAATCTTCTGGAGTAACATCTCAAAAGTCATAGCAAGGTAGCTGTACTGGAAAGTGCTGCTGGAAAATAAATAAAATTTTACCCCCACCACTTAACTTATTATAACTCTTATATAATTTAATATTAAATTAATTTCATTATATTTTGTTGTTTTAAATAATTTAATTAAAACAATATTAAATTGTTTGTTTTTTTAATTAAAATTAATTACAAATTAAATTCTTTTAAAATTAATTACAAATTAAAAAATTCTTGAAATTATCAAATTATTAAATTTAATAAATTTAATATTACTATTAATTATTAAAATTTATAATTTTTGTTTATTTTGTTTTTAGTTTTTGTTTGTTTATTATTAATTAGCCATTCATTTTTGAATGTATAGTAAGGGGTTAGCTGAGTGGTTTAGCAGTAATTTTACACATTATAGACAGGGTTTCGATTACTCTACTCCTTATCTAAATTTTTAATTAATTTTAATTTTATTTTATTTTAATTATTGTTAATATAATAATATACTAATAATATAATATATAATAATAGATATAATAATAATTTTATTTTTATTTTAGTTTTATTTTTTAATTCGTTTTTGTTTTTGTTTTATTTTGGTTTATTTAAGTTATATTAATTGGTTTAATTTGGTTTTTTTGTTTTAATTAAATTATTAAAAAGGCTTATTCTAAAATTTATAGAGTTTTATTAACCAAAAAAATTTAAATAGAAAGTCAAATAAAAAAAAATATAGATATAAATTTCACGAGTATGCCGAAATTGGTAGCCGGGTTAATTTTAGGTATTGATGATTTTGTATTTTTTATATCGTAAGAGTTCAAATCTCTTTACTCGTAATTTAAATATTTAATTTAATAAAAACCAAAAAATATATTATATAATATATATTATAATAACAAATATTTATTATATTATTAATAAATATTCATTTTTATTTTTATTACATCTTTAGCTGAATTGGTATAGCTGTTGCCTTCGAAGTAATCGGTTATTGGTTCGAGTCCAATAAGATGTTTTAAAAATTTATTATTATAACCATTGCATTTATCAAATTAAAAGAAATTAAATTTTAATTTAAATCTAATTAGTCTAGTCTTTAATAATATTTTATTAATTATTATTTATAGTTAAACTTCACTTTTTAAGCGAACATGTTGAAATTTTGGTAAACAATCTTCTCTTAAGCAGAAGTGGAAGAAATTCCTTAAGAGTTCGAGTCTCTTTGTTCGTACATTATATATTATTATTAATTTATATTTATTAATATTATTTAAATTAATTATTTAAATTAATTGAATATATTAATATTATTTACTTAATGAAAGGAAAGTTTGTAACTATATTTTAGTTAACTTAACTAATTTATTTAAAAGATTAATTATTTTTAAATTAAGTATTTAATTATAAATAAGATAAAATTCCTTAAATCTGATGAATATAGTTAAATTGGTATAATTCCTGTCTTCCAAATAGAGGTTATCAGTTCAATTCTGATTATTCATATTATTAGGTCCACTTTTATGGAATTGAATATTGAAATAGCAATTAAAAATTTAAAATTTAAAAAATTTATTTTTATTTATGATTTTGATTATTACAAAACAAAATATAGATATTTAAAAATTAAAATATATTATATATTATATTATTTAATAGAAATATATGAAAAATTTATTTATATTATTAATAATTTATTTTATTTTTGTTTTAATTAAATTTATTTTTTTAATTATATAAAAAATATGAAAAATTTATTTATATTATTAATAATTTATTTTATTTTTTAGTTTATTTAATTTAATCAAATTAAAATTTTAATAAGGGTAAATTATATATATTATTTATTTAATATAGCTTATTAATTATTATTATTTGTATATTTATTAATTCTTTTATGTAACAGTATATATTATTATTATACATGATTTAATATTATTTAATATAATCATAATGAGATATAGATATATATTGATTATATTATTATAATAAATATAATTATATTAGTTTTTTAGTCATACAATAAACAATAAAAATATATAAAATAAAAGAGTATATTATTTAAATTATAATATATGTTAGACGCTATCGTAAATAATATATATAATTATAAATAAAATGTTAACTGCAGCAAAATATATTGGAGCTGGAATAGCTTGTTCAGGATTAATTGGAGCTGGAGCAGGTATTGGATTAATCTTTTCTTCATTAATTGGTGCTACATCTAGAAATCCACAAATCAAAAATCAATTATTTAGTTACGCAATCTTAGGTTTCGCTTTAGCTGAAGCTACAGGATTATTCGCTTTAATGATTGCTTTCTTATTATTATATTCATAAATTCTAAATTATAATCTATATAAATTATAATTAAAATATTTTTATAATAATTAATATTTAAAATTAACTAAAATAGTCCCCTGTTTTGTTTTTTTTTAATAATTACTATTACTATAATAAAAAAAAATAGAATATAATTAAATTAAAAAATACAATAGCGAAGCGTAAAATCATAATACTTTAAGAGTTCAATTCTTTTATACCATAGAATCTATCAGAGATAGTGTAAAATAAAAAAAATTATATTACTGATAATTATATATAATAATATATATTCTTAAATTCAAAACTATAATATAGTAAGTAAATATAAACAAACTATAATATAGTAAGTAAATATAAACTTAAGTTATTAATAATTATAGAGATAATAATAATAATAATAATAATAATAATAATAAATATAATAATTCAAAATAAGAGATATAATTATTATATTTTTGTTTCTGTTGTTAAAAATTGAGAATTAATATTAAATTAATTATAAATTATTAGTTTTATATTTATTAATAAAATTTATTTTTATAAATTAAATTAAAATAGTTACAATAATAATAAATTATTAGTAATATTACAAAAAATTAAATGATTATATATATAAAAAAAATATACATTCAAAAAAAAAATACATATATACTAAAAAATAATAAAAATATTCAAATTCAATAAAAATTAAATACAAAAGGGTTAAGTATACAGAAGGTTCTGTAGTAGACCTGCAAAGTTTATAACTAAGGGTTCAATTCCCTCTTAACTCTCTTTATACACTCCCCAAAAATCTAAATATCTAATTATATTATTAAAACCTATTAATATATATAATATATAAAACTTATAAATATTAGTGATTAATTATATTATTATATTATTGGTATAATCAAAATAAGGTTAAGTTAAATTTTATATTTAAAATTAAATTATTAATAAATTAAATTAAATTAAAAATTTTCTAATTAATAATTTTCTTAGTTTAATGGTAGAACAGCATTCTTCTAAAATGGTAATTTTGGTTCGAGTCCAAAAGAGAATAAATTTTACTGAAATATTAAGAAAAAGAATATTTAATTAATACTAATTCTAATTTATTCAAATTTAATAAATAAATAAATTAAGTAATAATTAAATTATGTTTATTTAATCATTTATAATAAAATTAGAATCTAATTAGTTCCTTATTCAAACTAACAATTAAATTGAATTAAATTTTATAAACAAAATAATCGTTACAGTGTATATTAATAATAATTTATTTGAATAAATCAATTAGCCTTTTAATATAAAAATCAGTCTTAATAATCAAATAAGATTTAAATTATAAGTAAATAACTAAATAAATTAACTAATCAAATAAATATATATGTATACTAATATAAATTCTAATAATATAAATTTACTTTTCTAAATTTAGATTAGTTTTATTAAAAAAATTTTTTTATTAATAATATTAAAATTTTTAATAAAAGCATAAAAAATAAAAACAAAAATAGGAAATATTAAATATATATAATATATATATAATAATATCTTAAATTAACTAAAAATGATATCAAATAATATAATAATAACAATTATAAGTATTATAATAAATATAATAGATGTATTATTAGTACTATTACCTATTTTATTATCTGTTGCTTTTATGACTATAATAGAAAGAAAACAATTAGCAGCTCATCAACGAAGAGTAGGACCTAATACTACAGGTTATTATGGGATATTACAACCTTTTAGTGATGCTTTAAAATTAGTAGTAAAAGAAACAGTTGTACCTTCTCAATCTAATAAAATCTTATTTTATTTATCACCTATATTTACCCTAATATTTAGTTTATTAGGTTGAGGTATAATACCCTTTGGTCAAGGATTAGCTATCTCAGATTTTTCATTAGGTATATTATATACCTTAGCTTTATCTTCTTTAGGAGTTTATGGTATTTTATTTGCAGGTTGATCGGCTAATTCAAAATATGCTTTTTTAGGGTCACTAAGAAGTACTGCTGCTATGATTAGTTATGAATTAATATTAAGTTCAAGTATCTTAATAATAATAATATTAACGGGATCTTTTAATTTTACTACTATTATTGAAAATCAACAATCTATTTGATTTATTTTTCCATTATTTCCTGTATTTATAATCTATTTTATCTCTATATTAGCTGAAACAAGTCGTACACCCTTTGATTTACAAGAAGCTGAATCTGAATTAGTAGCAGGTTTCTTTACTGAACATTCGAGTGTACCTTTTGTTTTCTTTTTTTTAGCTGAATATTCTTCAATAGTCTTATTTAGTGCAATTAGTTCAATCTTATTTTTAGGAGGTTATCATATGCCTGAATTATTTATTAATGATTCATTCATTAATTTCCAATCTATAATTCTTGGTATTAAAACTTGTATTTTTTGTTTTATCTTTGTTTGATTTAGAGCAACATTACCAAGACTAAGATGAGATCAATTAATGAACTTATGTTGATTAAATTTATTACCTATAGCTGTAGCATTTATTATATTAGTGCCTAGTATTTTAATAGCTTTTGATATTGCTCCTTATTAATATTCTTATTTTAAGAATTTTACCCCCATCTGAATAATTTTTAGTTGTATCTTATTAGCCTTTTTAATTTATTTATTTAAATTTTTATTTTAGTTTTTGTTAATATAAAATAACAAATTATAAAATCACAAATTAGAAAATTTTTAATAAATAAAATTTATAATAATATAATTGTGATTAATTAATATTATAATTAATTACTTCATTTAAAGTATAATTAAAATTTGAGTAAGTATATATCAATAAAAGAGAGAATAAAAATTAATTTTTACTTTTATTTAGCTTATATTTTGGGGTATTTTAAAAGAATAAATAATGCAATATTTATTACTTAAATTTTAAATTCAAATTCATTCTTTTGTAAGAATCAAAAATTAAAACAAACCAAAAAATAAATAAAAATTTATTTAATTAAAATAGCTACTAAATAAGCCTATAATTTAATGGTAGAATGCTTTCTTGATGAGAAATTTATAGAAGTTCAAATCTTCTTGGGCTTAAAATTTAATAATTTATATTTATCCTCTTTATTTATAAATTAATTATATATATATATTATTATAATAAAAAATAATGAATAAATACAATCCATCTACTAAATTTAAAAAAATTTAAAAATTTAATATATATATACAAATCTCTAATTATAATAATCGGTCGATACAGTGAAAAAAAAATAAAAAAAAAAAATAATTTTAATATTATTTATTAATTTTAAATTATACTAAAAAAATTTATATTTTATTTATTAATTAAAAAATTATAAAATTTAGTGAATTAATAACAGTTATTATTTAATAATTTTTTTAAATTATTTAAATAACAATTTAAGTTACAAATACTCTGATATAACTATATATATATATATATAAATGAGATTATTAAAAAGGAATGTTTTATTTAGAATAATAAATTCTTACATTGTTGATTCTCCACAACCAGCTAATATTTCATATTTTTGAAATTTTGGTTCGCTATTAGGAACTTGTTTAATCTTACAAATCTTAACTGGTGTATTTTTAGCAATGCACTATCAACCACATGTAGATTTTGCATTTGATAGTGTAGAGCATATTATGAGAGAAGTTAATTCAGGTTGAGCAGTTAGATACACTCACGCTAATGTTGCTTCATTTTTCTTCATATTTGTTTATGCTCAATTTTTTTTCATTTATTTTGAATTACTCGACTATCTTTTTTTAAATTCCCATTTTTTCAATGGTATTCTTTTCAAAAGAATTATTGAAAATTTCTTGGTTAAAATGCGCGCAGCGCCTAAAACTCTTAATCCTTCTAATTATCAAATTAATCCTGCGAAGCAGCTTCAAGATAATGAATTTCTTCAATGGTTTGTAGGTTTTTCTGATGCAGAATCTGCTTTTATGATCAATATTAAAAATAATAAAGAAGTACATTTTGTATTTCAAATAACTTTGCATATTGAAGATGGAGCTGTTTTATATACAATTAAAGATAAATTAGGTATAGGTATAGTTTCAATTAAGGGTACAACTTGTAGCTTCCGTTTACATTCTTTCCAAGTTATAATAGAAAATCTGTTACCTATTTTTGACAATTATCCTTTACTTACCCTTAAACAATTGAATTATAGAGATTGGAGAAAGGCAATTTTATTAAAAAAATTAGATCAAGAAAAAAACCGATCCTTAAGTATCGAAACCTTTAAAAAAATAGCTAATATTAAAAAAGGGATGAATAATCTTAGAACTAACTATGAAGGTTATATTTTAACTCATAATATGATTTCTAAAAATTGGTTAGTTGGTTTTGTGGAAGGAGATGGAAGTTTTTATTTTAGCAATTCTACTGCAGTATTTGGACTTACTCAAAAAGATAAAAAGATCTTAGAAGCAATCTCTTTGTTTCTACAAAATATCCCTCTTTCACCTCCTTATAATGAATTAGTTGTTCCAAATAAACCTAATTGTATTATTAAAAATAATAAAAATGCTTATCAACTAGTCATTACAGATAAGGATGTTTTATTCCAATATATTTACCCTTTTTTTAAAAATCTTACTTTTTATAGTAGAAAATTGATAGACTTTTCAATTTGGAGTTTAGGTTTATATCTATTTATATATGGTTATACTTACTTACCTCAAGGTAAAGAACTATTAATTAAACTATCTAATAATATGAATTCGAAAAGATACTTTTCTGATCTATCTGATTTTTTAGATATCACAGAAATAGAAAACCTTTTTGCACTTAATCCTCCTTTTGATATACATTCAGGAAAAAGTCATTTCCATTTGGCCAAAGAATTTTCTCAAGCTAAAGGGAGTAGATATGGATTTAAATTACACATTTATAAGAATGGAATAGAAATTAAAGGGTCACCATTTGATAGTTTTAGATCTGGAGGTAAAGCTATAGGTTTAAAATCTGTATCCTCAATAAGAAACTATTTGAATACAGGTAAAATCTTTAAAGACGGATACACGTTTTATTATAGTTCACCGGAATCTAATAAAGAGTAATTTATATAAATGTTAACGGGCCTATATATATAATCTCTACTAAATTATATATATAAAGCAACAGGCTATATGCTAAGAAGTTCGTAAAATAATGTACCAAAAATAAATAATTGTACTGCCTTCGGCAGGGGTAACAAACATTATCTTGAATAATTAGCAAGGTTATAAAAACCTTCAACGATCATACGCCTGTATTCATTAATAATAGTAATTATTTTTAGATAGTAGTATAATTTCTTGTTATTATCTTGAATATGAAATGATCTAATTCCCTGTAAATTTTAGGTGTGGTTTAGTATGCTATGTGCTAATATTCTTACCTCTAATTAAATTTTATATTATAATTTCTCGCTTTATTTTTATTACAAATGAGACTTAAAAAGGTTTTTATTTTATAAAGGAAAAATTTTAACTTTTTAAATAGAAATCGATAATTAAATATAAAAATGGGAACTTGCACATTGCTAGAGGTTTATACTATAGTTCATATAAATCACCTAGAATTTTAGTTTGAACTATAGGAGTTATTATTTTAATATTAATGATGGCTATTGCATTCCTGGGTTATTAAAATAGCCCCAAATGATCTAAATTCAAACACAATAACAAATATATTAAAAATAATAAATTCACTTCTTTTTCTTTAAAAAAAGGTAACCTTAATAATAAATTTAACTTTACAGTAAAAAGAGATAGTTCTAGTTTAGCTTGCCCTAGTACAAACGAATCTTAAAAAGTATTAATTGAATTTTTAAAATAAAAAAATCTAAAACCTATTTATAGTTATGAAGATTTACATTTAGATTCTACAAAAAAAAGATTTTATCAGAAACTAAAGATCTCAGTGGTATCTATTTAATTTTAAATAAAGTTACTTTGGATTATTATGTAGGATCAGCTTCCACAAATCAATTTTATGCTAGATTTTCTAATCATTTATTCAATTTTAATGGAAGTCAAATTGTTAAATTAGCAGTAAAAAAATACAAAATTTCTGAATTTGCGTTTTTAATTTTATAATTGTTTCCTGAAATAGTGACTAAAGAAAATAATAAAATTTTATTAGATTTGGAAGACTTTTATTTAAAAACTTTATTACCTAATTATAATATATTAACTGAAGCTGGATCCAGTTTTGGATATAAGCACACGGAAATATCGAGACTAAAAATGAAGTCTAATTACAGTATAGAACGCCGTATAAAAAGAGGTAATTTTAATAAAGGGCGCGCCTTATCAAAAGAAACAATTTAAAAAAGAAGAGCAAAAGCTTTAGCTAGATTACCTTTAAATTACTCTGAACAAGCTAAAGTTAATATGCGAAAAAAATCTAAACCTATATTACTATATAACTTAGATTATACAGTTTATGGAGAATACCCTAGCATTGTAGAAGCAGCTAGATCTATAAAATGTAATGTAAAAACAATTATAAGGGCCTTAAAAACTGAAAAAAAAAAATTGGTCAAAAGACGTTGAATAGTGAAATATATTTAAATTTGAATTTAGTTTATAGTCCCACAAGTGTAAATTTATATGTAATATTTAGATAAAAATATAAATAAAGTGGAATAATCCGACAGGGTTATTGAAGAAATTCTTTAGTTTCTTTGGCAATGTTAGTGAAAACGATCAAATAATTTTATTTTTTTTTTCCTTTAAATTACACTGATAAAAATTACTACTAAAGTAAAAATATACACAAGGAACGGAATAAAGATTAGAGATCGTTGGTTATCTAAAAAACCACGACAGACTGGGTCACTAATGGGTATCTGCAAAGATGCTTAATGCACAGTCGAAACTTGTTAGTCATAGTTTGGCTAAAGAATAAACGAAATTAAAGTTATTCTGCTTGTTATTAATATATTTTTATATAATTATATATTATTAACAAGTAAGTTTGTATGTATTACCTTATGGACAAATGTCACACTGGGGTGCTACAGTTATTACTAATTTACTATCAGCTATTCCTGTATTTGGTCCAGATTTAGTAGAGTTTTTATAGGCTCCTTAAAATAGTAATATTTTAGTGGCAAATAGGGTGAATTGCAAATAAATTTTATTTTTGGTTTTTAAATTTAAAACGAATTGCAGCGAAGCTTGGTTCGGTATTTGTTTTTTCGACAAAAGAATCCAGAACGTTCAACGACTAATAAGTGAGTAGTACCAACAATAAACTTGACACGAGAGCCCTACATCCAGTATTATTTATATAGGATGAAGACATAGTCTAAGCATTGTCGTGAGATAATGAAGATAAAATTAAAATTTTTATCGTTAATAACACTGTAATTTGAGGGGCATTCAGCGTAAGCAACGCCACTCTTAATAGATTCTTCTCTCTTCATTATTTACTTCCTTTCCTTCTTTCTGCCTTAGCAATTGCTCATTTAATGGCTCTTCATGAACATGGTTCTAATAACCCTAATGGAGTTACAGCTATAGGTGATCGATATGCTATGCATCCTTTTTTCACTTTTAAAGATTTAGTTACTATATTTTTATTTTTACTTGCATTATCAATAATAGTTTTCTTCTATCCAAATTTATTAGGTCATAGTGATAATTATATTCCTGCTAATCCTATGAGTACTCCTTCATCTATTGTGCCTGAGTGATATTTATTACCTTTCTATGCTATTTTAAGATCTATACCGAATAAATTAATTGGTGTGATTGCTATGTTTGGTTCATTATTAATCTTATTAATATTACCTATAACTGATTTATCTAGAATTAGAGGTAGTCAATTTAGACCAGCTATGAAAGTGGCACATTGATTCTTTATTGTAAACTTTGTTATATTAATGTGAATCGGTTCTCAGCACCCGTCTACACCGTACCTAGAAATTGGGCAAATTGCAACTGCCTTTTATTTTGCTTGATTCTTAGTAATTGTACCAGTTATAGGTATAATTGAAAATACTCTATTTGATAATGCTACAATTCCTAATAAAAAATAATTAACTTAAGTTTATTTTCTGTAACAAGTATTTTAATTTTATCCCCGCGTTTTATTAGAAAAATATATAAAAAAGGCTATTTTATGCTTTAAAAGTAGAATACTCTAACTTAGAAAATATTTCTCTTGCAACCAATATAATTACAAATATCAGTTAATCTTATTTAGACCCCGTTATTATTTTAAACGCAATAGTTTTATTCTTTTTTTAAATTTCTTAACAATCTTTATTTCTCTCTGAATCAAAGGTAAATATTCTGAGTCTAGTTTCTATTCCTACTTTATTTTCTAAATGTAATAAATTGACTAACGAGAATTTTTAAAAAATAAAGATAAATATGATTAGCTCAGAGGGGTCGCAGCCTGATGGAGATTGCCACTTTACTATAAAAAAGATATAATAGAATAGCATTTATTTTTCAATTTTTTTAGTTATAATTATAATAACTTTTGTAAATTTAGCATAATTTAGTAATAATATTTATATTTATATTTATATTTATATTTATATTTATATTTATATTTATATTTATATTTATATTTATATTTATATTTATATTTATATTTATATTTATATTTATATTTATATTTACATTTATACAAATAATTTAATTTAATAGTATTTTTATTTTGTAATTAAATATTTAATACAAAATACTAATATTTTAATATATTATTATATATTAATATGATTATTACTTTTTTTTTAATAAAATCCATTTTATTTATATAACATAAATAATTAAGATTTTATGTTATTTTTAATCTTAAATTTTTTAATTAGGTTTTTATATAAAAGAGAATAGTTAAAACTATTCCGTTTTCGCAATTAAAAAAAATTTTTTGATTTTAATTCTAGCGACACTCAATATATACAACAACAAATTTTATATATATAATAAAAATAAATTTATATATATATGTAAAAAAACCAAATTTTAAATCAAATCAGAGTAAAACTTACAAAAATAAGTGACAATATTTTCTAGGTTAAACCTGCTAGAATAATATAAATTTCTAGTTTAAAGTCTAAACTCGTTCAAATTAAACTTAATAATTTAATTTTAAGATCGACCTTTAATTATATATTAATTGAGACTAATTTTTTTAAATTTAAATATGAAACATTTTTTAATTGATATTATAGCTTTTACTGCTATAATTAGTACTCTTTTAGTAATTACTTCTAAAAATCCCGTTATTTCTGTTGTCTTTTTAGTTTCTTTATTTATAAATGCTGCTTGTTATTTAATTTTAATAGGAGTAGGATTTATAGGTATATCTTATATTATTGTTTATATAGGTGCTATTGCTGTTCTTTTTTTATTTGTTATTATGATGATTAATATTGAAGTAAGTGATGTAATTGAAACTGGTTCACAATATACTAAAACTTTACCTCTTGCTTTATCTGTTGGATTTTTATTTATATATGAAATATATAATATTATACCTTTCAGTTTTAATAATTTATATGCTATTTCTTCAGTTTTAGATATTTTTTTTAATTTTAATTGACTAATATTAGATCCTGAATTAATAAAAACTACTTTAGTTTATATGGTAGCTAACCCTATTATAGCTGATACTCATTTTTTTATTTTATCTCAAATTGAAACTATAGGACAAATTATGTATACTGACGGTTCAATCTGATTAATAATTTGTAGTGTTATTTTATTATTAGCTATGATTGCTCCTATATTTATTGGTAGAAAACCTAAAAAGTCAAATTTAATTTATTAATTATCCCTTTTTAAACTGATTTTAGTTTTTATATTCTTTTTATTTATTTACCCCCTTTATTAATATATAATATAGTTTAATTTTTTTATAATTTAATTTTATAGTTATTGTTATATATAATATTTTTTATTTATATGATACACTTTATTAGTTAATTTAATTTATTTAACTATCATTAAAATATAGATACTATAAATTAATTATTTAATTATATTAAATAAAATTCTATTATTATAAATAATAAATAATATATATATATTTGGAACATAATTTATAAATAATTAAAAATTTGTCTACGTTACTATAATTATATAGTACTAATTTAAAAATAATACCCTTTTTTTTTTATAAAAATGATTCTAACTTTTTTTTTCCCTCTTAACTCTAATTTTTTAAACAACTTTTTACAAACAAAATCTTTAATAGATTTATCAAGCTTTATTTTAGGATGTTTTGAGAATTTAAATAATTATATTAGATCTAATTTATTTTATATGGATATAGTTAATTTAGATAATTATATTATAATAGTAATTTTTACTAGTATTTCAATTTTAGGTTCTTATATTCTTTTTAGTAACAAACAAAAATTGGATACAATTGCTAAAGTTGTGAGTATAATAGGTGGTACTTTAGTAGGAGCAAAAGCAGGAGTAGATTTGTCTAAAGATTTAGTGGGAACAAAAACAAATGATAAAACTGGAAATTCTAGTGGTAAAACTCAACCTCAACCTTCTAATGCTAGTGAAGGTAGTAAAGCTCAACCTTCTAAATAAAAATAATAACCATAAATTACATTCTTTTGCTTTTCCATTTATAATAAATTTATTAGGTAAATATGAACCTAGTGATGGTGATCCTTTTATGGTTGTAATTTTTCAAATATTAATTATATCTATAATTTGTCTATTAAGTTTTATTAATGTAATTGGTTATTTTTCAGCTATTTATTTAATAAATAAATATAATTTAGAGATAAAATATCCTAGATTATCTAAATTTCTTAAATATTTTGAACGATCATCCTTTGTCTTTATAATTATAGAAGGATTTATTTGTATAATCAGTTTATTAGCTATAATTTTTCTTTGCCTTTTCTTCTTAGGTATTCTTATCTTAAAATAGTTTTATTCTTATAAAAATAATACAATTTATCCCCGTTTCTAATAATCCAATTAGCTAAATTATAGAGTAATTAAATAAAATATTGAAAAGGTCTCAGTGTAATTCAGATAGAGGATTATAGTTTAATAATTATTTATAATTATAAAATAAGATATTAAATAATAATAATTAAATAAATAAAATTATTATTATAATAATATAAACAAATTAAAAAAAATAAATAAACTAATAAGTAATGATCTTTATAAGTATCTTAATTTTAATAGTGGTTTTATCACTACCTTCTAATACTAGAAATATAGCTCCTCTATGATATTCCCGAATATCTTCTATAATATTTATTTATGCCGGAGCATTAACTTTAAATGCTTTATATATTCAGTCAATTGGATCAGGTATAGGTATATATAGTGGATTATTTGAAATAAGTATATTAAGTCAAATATTTGAAGAATTAATATTAATATTAGGATCAATAATATTAATGGGTTGACCTAAATTAGCCATATTAAATTATACATTAATACCAGAAAAAATCGGTAATTATCCGAAAGAATATTCATTAATAGTATTAATCTCTACCTTAGGTTCTATTTTATTATTATCATCTTCTGATTTAATTTCTTTATATTTAAGTATTGAATTACAATCATTTGGTGTTTATATTTTAGCTTCTTTATATAGAAATTCAGATCCTGCAGTATCCGCAGGTTTAAAATATTATTTAATAGGTGGTTTATCTTCTTGTATAATCTTATTTGGTTGTTCTTTAATATATAGTTATAGTGGTTTAACTAATTTAGAATCAATACAAAATCTATTATCAATAAATAGTAGTAATAATATATTATGAGGTATCTATTTAGGTATAATAATTTTAATTATTGGTTTATTAATTAAAATAGGTGCAGCACCCTTACATAATTGAGCACCAGATGTTTATGATAATAGTCCAACTGTAGTAACTATTTGATTAACTATTATGCCTAAAATATCAATACTAATATTTTTAATTGAATTACATAGTAAATTCGGTATAATCTCAAATAATATAATAAATAGTAATATAACTATAAGTTTTTTAAATTCTTTATTAATAACTGATAATATAATTATAAATAATGATTTAACTATAATATTAAAAAATTTATTATTAATAAGTTCATTATTCTCCCTATTAATTGGTACAATAGGTGGTTTATATCAAACTAAAATAAAAAGATTATTCGCATACAGCAGTATAAGTCATTTAGGATTTATCTTATTAGGTTTATCTATAAATAGTGAACAATCTATAGAATCTGTAATATTTTATATAATACAATATTCTATAACTAATTTAAATATTTTTATAATTATAATAAGCTTAGGTTTATTTATTTATCCTTATTCTTATTATTTATATAATTTTGATAATAGAGGTCATGCTATTGATATTAATTTTATTTCTCAATTTAAAGGTATTTTCTTTTGTAATCCTATTATTAGTATTTGTTTAACTATTTCTTTATTTTCTATGGCTGGTATACCTCCTTTATTAGGATTCTTCGCTAAACAATTTGTATTATCTTCAGCATTAGAAAATGGATATTATTTTATGTCTCTATTAGGAATAATTGTAAGTATAATAAGTGCTTGTTATTATTTAAAAATAATTAAATTATTACATACTGAAAATATTGAATATAGTTATGAATATTGTTATAATCATTATTTGATTCCTAATACTCATAGTTTTATTATTTCTACTCTTACTTTAAGTATTTTATTATTTGTATTTAAACCTTCTATTTTATTAAATATTAGTACAATTATTTCTTTATCTTTATTTTATTGATAATGAATAATTTAATTATGTTATTTATTATTGTACCTTTTTTTGCTTTTGCGTTATTAGTTTTAAACTTTTTGGTTGCATCTAATAAACCGGATGATAGTAAATTATCTTCTTATGAATGTGGTTTCTCAGAAATACGAGGTCAAACTAGATCACAATTTCAAATACATTTTTATATTGTATGTATGTTATTCTTAGTATTTGATCTAGAAATATTATTATTATTTCCTTTAGCTGTTACTATTTTTAAAGTTAGCTTCTTTGGTTTCTCTATTGCTTTATTATTCTTTTTTGTTTTAACTATAGGTTTTATTTTAGAAATTGGATCAGGGGCTATTAAACTACAGTATCTTAATATTTAATTTTTTAACTTTTTATTTGAAAAATATTGTTTATCCCCGCGCGTTTTTGGTGATTTTTATGATTTTTTTATTTTAATTATGTTTTCTGTTTTTTGTTTTGTTTTTGTTTTGCATTTATTTTTATTTAAATTGATTTTATTATAATTAATATTTATTATAAAAGAGACTTATTAATTAATAATTAATAGATTTGAATTTGTTTTTGTTTTGTTTTATTTATTAATAAAAAATTAAAAATATATAAATTTAAATAGGGGAAATCTGATAATGGTAATCACTTGTATTTGCAATACAATTATGATAGTTCGATTCTATCTTTCTCCAATTTCATTTTAATCAGCCTCGATAGTTTAAATGGTTAAAGCGTTTGTTTGAAGATCAAAATACTAGTGGTTCGATTCCATTTCGAGGCATTTCTATTTTTTAATATTAAAATAATATTTTATTATATTTTTTTTTTTAATTTTATTTATAATTATTAAGCCGGAATAGTTTAATTGGTAGAACGAATTCCTTGTAAGATTTAAATATTGGTTCAATTCCATTTTTCGGCACTTTATAAATTATATTCTTATTATTATTATTATTATTATTATTATAATTATTATAATTATTATTATTATTATTTGTAAAACTAATTTGAGTTGTAGTTTAATTTGGAAAAACACCATTTTTTGGTGGTGGCTTATATCAGTTCGAATCTGATCAACTCAGTTATTTCTTTTTTGCTAGGAAGCAGAACTTGAGTGGTTGAGTGTCTCCCTTTTAAGGAGAAAGTCCTGGTTCAAGTCCAGGTGTTTTCAATTTAAATTTAATAAAAAATTATTATTCTTATATCTTTTGTTTTTGTTTGTTTTTATTCAAATTATAATTATAAAATAAAAGAGATTTTATTATATTATAAAATATTTAAATTTTAGGGCAGGTGATCCGATTGGTAATGGTGGTTCTCTGTAAAAGAATTGGTTAATGCCGTAAAAGGTTCGATTCCTTTACTGCTCAAAAAGTAATTAATTATATAATTAATTATTATAACTAATTTTAATTCCTTTAAGTTAATTTTTAATTTCTCAATCTTTTTTTTACACTATCTATTTTTGTTTTAAATTCTGTTTTGTTTTTGGTTTTATTTATTCAGATCTGTTAAATTTAAAATTAATTATTCAAAAAATTTAATATTTAATTAATAACTGAATGAATTTAAAAATTAGTAAATCTCATTTATAATTAATGATCGTGCCCTATTTAGTTTATTTAATAAAATTTTAATTTTTAATTATTAAATAATTATAGTATTAGCCTTTTAATTAAAAATGATTTAATACTATATAATATATTAATTTAATTTTTATCTCTTAATTATACAATTTTAAAATTAAAATACCTTTTTTTGAATGAATCTATTTCTAGTATAATTCAATCTACTTATAGTTTTAATTTCTTGTGCTTTTTTTAATTATTAATTCTTGATTTATTAATTCTAATTGTGGTAAGAATAATGATTTCTCTAGTATTTAAATTTATTAAAATAAAATAAATTAAATTCAAATAACAAATAAAAGAAATAGTTAGATTATATAAATGGTAGATGACAAATTGGTTCGTCGCTCCCTTTGGGTGGGAGATATATAGCGTGTTCGAATCGCGCCTACCATGGATTTTTGTTTTTTGAGTTAAGAAATAATAAAATATTCAGGTATCATGGCAGAGTGGTTATTGCGCGGTACTGTTAATACTCTTTTCAGAGGTTCAATTCCTCTTGATACCTTTCTAATTGATATTTTTTTTATTCTTAATTAGTTATATTTTTATTTATTTTATTTTTTTTTTATATTTATTTCATTTTAAATTTTTATTTAAATTTTTTAAATTTTATTTTAAATTTTAATCAAAGAAACTTAAATTATGTACATAACAATATGATTATGATATTTTATCTTTAATACAAATAAAATAGCCTCTTTTAACGAGGCTGTGCCGCCTTCGTTTGTATAGTCAGTTAAATCCACTATCAAAATAGCAAATAGCAGCAAGCCACGGAAGAATAAAAACATTAATAACTCTAGTTTCAATATCTAAAGTTAGAAACTTATTTGATGTATCTTTATCTTGTTTAATTGATTTAATAAATTTCTTTTTTCTTTCTAATTTTTTAACGCGCTCACCATCAATAAATATATATTCATTATTTGAATATTTCTTGTGAAACTAAATAAATTCTTAGGATCATTTAAATAATCTACATAATTTAAGTTTCTTTGATGGTATAACTTATATTATTTTAATATATAAATTATAGTTTATTAATTTAATTAAGTTTTAATTTTATTTTATAAATAAAAAAATAATTTAACTTAAAAGTAGTAATTAATAATAATAATTTATTTAATTTATTAATTAATAATCAATTCTAGAAATTACAAATTATTCAAGTTTTTTGTTTTAGTTTTATTTTTGTTTAAGTTTATTAAAAATAAATAAATGTAAAGCGAATCAGTGTAACGGTTGCACGATAGTCTCATGAACTGTTAGATTAGGTTCAATTCCTAACTCGCCATTATATTCTTAAATATTGGTATTTTGTTTTTGTTTTTTGTTTTTATTATTATTAATTAAATTATACCCCCCAAATTAAAATAATTATTAGGAAATAATAAATAAATAATAAATAATTAAGGTTTTTAAGTATAAGTGGTTGTACAGCTCCCCTTCAAGGAGCTAGAGTCAGTTCGAATCTGGTAAAAGCCGATTTTTAATTTTACCTTTTTATACTTTATTATTAATTTACTTTTGGTTTTGTAACTTATTTTATATTAAATAAATAATAATTCTATACATTCTTAATTCTTAATCAAATTCAAAAATTAATTTTTATTTAACTTTTATTAATAAATTAATATTAAAATTAAAAATATTAAATATTAAAATTATTTCATTTTAAATAATTAAATTTAAATAAAAGTAGAAGATAAAAATAACACAAAATTATCTATCTGTAAAAATTATAACAATTACAAATTATAATAATATAAATATATAAATTATTATAATGGTAAATTTAAAATTTAATAATAAATAAATTAATAAATAAAATTGAATTTATATTAAAATTTATTGAATTGTTAATAATTACTAAATTAATAAAAAGAATTTAGTTTTGTCACATATTTGAATATATAATTTAATACTGAATTATGAATAAAAAAACCCAAAATTTATTAATAGGCCAAAGTAATGATAAAATAAGTCGATTAATTGCACTACCTTTATTAAAAACAGAATTTAAAGATGGAAATATTCCTGATTATAGTATAGATAGTATAATAAATATACAAAAAATGATTAATACTAGACCCCAAATAGATTTAGCTAGATTTAAAAAAGGTAAAGAGTATTTCATAGAATATAGTAATAATGTCTCAGATTATTTGAAAAATAAAAATTTAAATAAAGAGTTAAAACTATTAGATTTAAAAAATTACAAAGATCACAATAGTACTAATAATAATAATATCCCTGTATTAAAAATCTTAAATACTACTGTTGATAATATTATATTTGAAGCGGCTACGCCGGATAGTGATTTAATTAAAATTAAAAATAAAAAAAATTTTAATTATTCTATACCTTCCTGATTACAAGCTCCCAACAATTTAGAAAGAAGAGAATTAATATTTAGAACATATAACTTTATAAAAACAATAAGTTTATATAATAATGAATTAGCTAAAAATAGTTATAATGTATATAGTTTTAATAAAAAAAATAATCTTTTAATTCTTGATAATATTTATTATAATTTAAAATCTTGATTTAATAAAATGAGTAGTATAATTGGTAAACCTGTTTTACTTTTTTCACATAAAAAAATTAAAATATTAGTTTGGTTCTATTGAACTCCGTATATAGAAGAAAATAAATTGGAATCTAAATTTTATTCTAAATTTTTAATTTATAATAAAAATGTTTTACAAAAGTTAGCTGTTAGCTTAACTAAGTATTTTAAAAAACCTGTAGAGTTAGAATTAATAAGAATATATGCTCCTTATTTGGATGGTAATATATTAGTAAATCTATTTGGTTTAATGGTTAATATTGTTAAATATGGTAGATTTAGAAATTTTATATACCATATGGGTTATATTATTAGAGAGACTAAATTCAAAATTAGAAAAAATGAAATGGATCCTATTGTACCTTCGGTTCTTACGGGTATAAAATTAAGATTTGCTGGAAGATTTATGACTCAAAAATTTTTTAGAAGAGTTAGAAATAAAGAAATTCAAAGAGGGGCTTTAACTAGAAATACAGCTAAATTAATTAAATTCTCTAGAGTGTCTAATAAAAATAGAAGAGGTGCTTATAGTATTTCTATTACTGCTGGTTATTCTATTCTTGACTAAATAATTAATTTATTAGTTTTTTTTATATAAATTTATATTAAAAATTTATTAAATTTAATTAATAATTTAATATCTTATAATATAATTTAATATAATATTATATATTATATCCCCATTCCTATTTTATTTTATTTATTTGTTTAATTGTTATTTTATTTTTATATTCTTTTTGGTTTTATTTTATAAATTAAATTAAGTTTATATTACTATTTGTTTTATTTTTATTGAGGGCCAGTTATTTATGCAGTTATTTTGTTTTTGTTTTTTGTTTTAATTTAAAAATAAGAATAAAATTTATTATCTAATAATTAATTATTATATTAAGGAGTATTATATATAATCTTAAATAAGTGGCGTACCCCAGTTTAAATTAAAAATTTCAATTAAATATAATTTAAGAAATATATTAAGTATTATTTATTAAAAAAATAACAGAATGATAGTTTATATCTTAATATCAATTATTATTATTATTATTAAAATTTTAAGATATTTAAAAAATTAAATAAAATAAGTTCAGGAGGCGTAGCCCCCATTTGTCAAATTGTCATTTTAATTTTATATTATATATAAGTATTATAGCCTTAAATTTAAATTTTATTGCTATGAATTATTTGAATTTTTTCATTTAATAGATAAAAAAAAATAATTCTTTAAAATAAAATTAAAAAAAAAATAATAAATATAAATATTAAATTTGATACTAAATATTAAAATTAAGTTATTAAAAAAATAATAAATAACTAACTTATTAAAAAATAAAAACAAAAATTAAAATTTAATTTGATTTACCAAAAAATAAAAAAAAGATATAAAGATTAATGATTAAGGTTAAATAACGGAAAATTTCTAATTATATATTCTTCTTTTCAAATAGGTAAATAATATAAAGTTTTAAATTGTTAATCCGACAACTTTAAAGCAATATTAAAATTTAAATTTAATAAATTAAAACTAAATGAATATCAAATTATAACCCTCATTAACAATTATTTGTATTATTATAGAGTAACGAAAAAATTATTTCCTTCAGAATTAACAAGAGAAAAATTTTATTAAAAAAATAAATTATGGAATCTAATATGAAAATCATTAGACACACTTATCAAGCATATCCTTATCATATGGTTTCTACTTCACCTTGACCTATATTAGTCAGTTTTTCTTTATTAAGTCTAATGTTAGGAGGTGTAATGTATATGCATGGTTACACATATGGTAATTACTTATTAGAATTAGGATTTCTCTTAACAATATTAGGTATCACCTTCTGATTAAAAGATATAATAATAGAAGGAACTTATATAGGAGATCATACTAAAGAAGTACAACGAGGGATAGTTATAGCTATTATATTATTCATTATAAGTGAAATATTTGTATTCTTAAGTGTATTTTGAGCTTTCTTCCATTCCAGTTTAAGTTCCAGTATCTCAATAGGAGGAGTATGACCACCGGCAGGAATAATAACAATAGATGCCTTTTCAATCCCACTAATAAATACCTTATTATTATTAAGTTCTGGAGCATTTATCACTTATGGTCATCATGCTTTAATGGAAGGTAATAGAAGTCAAGCTATATGAGGAACTATATTAACATTGTTATTTGGTTTAATCTTTACAGCACTACAATATTATGAATATATAGATTGTACATTTTCAATGTCAGACTCAATATATGGTACAGTATTTTATGCTTCAACTGGATTACATGGAATTCATGTTATAATGGGTACATTAGCCATTTTTATGGGTTTAGTCCGATTATGTAATTATCAATTAACTGATGCACACCATCAAGGTCATGAAGCTGGAATAACATATTGACATTTTGTAGATGTAGTATGACTATTTCTTTTTGCATCTGTTTATTTTTGAAGTGGGATTTAAAATTAAATTTTATTAACGAATTTAATTAAAGTCGTCTAATAAGAATATAACTAATTAGTGACATAACAATTTTAATTATAAATAATTATTTAATACCAATAATAATCTGTATAATAAAACTAATTAGATTAATGCATATACACACTAATAAATTACTAATAAAAATTATTAAATTCAAATCCCCTTTGAATCTATTATATTATTTATATAAAATTTAGGTTTATTTTAATTAATATTCCCATTTTAATCTATTATAATATTTAATAATAAAAACACTTTTGTTAAGTTATATCTAATATCCCCTTTGCTTTGATTCTAGTAACAAAGAATAATAAAATATTTAGTTAATAAATTTTAAATTATTAAGATTTTAAATTTTGTTTTAAGTTTAAAGTAATTGTTTATTAAAAATTTAGTTTTTGTTTTGTTTTTGTTTTTTGTTTTTGTTTTTGTTAGATTAATTTAAGGTAATATTAAAACTTTATTTATAAATTTCATTTTATTTTTAAGGTAATTAAAATTTCAAAATTTAGATTAATTTAATAAAAAGTTATACCTTTTTTGTTTTTGTTTTTGTTTTTGATTAGTTTTATTTTATTTAATAAAAATTCATTTAAATTAATTAAAATTTTATATAGTTAAAATAGTTTAAATTCTTTAAATTGTTTTAATTTGTTCTTTTTAAATGGTTGTTTTTGTTTTATTAAAAAGAATAATAAAAATTAAAATTTAAAAAATTAAAAAAAAAAATAATAATTAATAATTAAAAGTTAAAAATAATAATTAATTATTAATAATAAAAAGGTTATAAATATAATACAATACAGGTACCAAAAGGATTAATTACATTAAACACTTATAATATGAATATGTCAATAATAATCTTTTTAATAGGTATATTAGGTTTTATTTTAAATCGAAAAAATATAATATTAATGATAATTGCTATAGAAATTATGTTACTTGCTGTAACTTTACTAGTTTTAATATCTAGTTTTAGTTTTGATGATGGTATAGGACAAATTTTTAGTATTTTTATTATCTCTATAGCAGGTGCTGAATCTGTTATAGGTTTAAGTATTATTGTAGCTTTTTTTAGATTAAGAGGTAATATTTCTTTAATTAATTAATTATGTTTTTAGCTATTTTATTTTTACCTTTATTAGGTTCTTTTGTCTCTGGTTTTATGGGAAGAAAAATAGGTGTAACTGGAAGTCATATAATAACTTGTAGCTGTTTAGTAATCTCTTCTTTCTTAAGTTCAATCGCTTTTTATCAAGTAGGTATATGTAATGATCCTATTTATATTAATTTAGGATATTGAATTCAGTCTGATTTTTTTAATTTAGCTTGAGAATTTCTTTTTGATCAATTAACTGTTTCTATGTTTATACCTGTACTATTTATTTCATCTTTGATCCATATTTTTTCTACGGATTATATGAAACAAGATCCACATAACCAAAGATTCTTTTCTTATTTATCTTTATTCACTTTCTTTATGCTAATACTATTATCAGGAGCTAATTATTTTGTTATGTTTGTAGGTTGGGAAGGTATAGGAGTTGTTTCTTATTTATTAATTAATTTCTGATTTACAAGAATACAAGCAAATAAATCCTCAATATTAGCATTGAATGTTAATAGAGTAGGTGATATGGGATTAAGTATAGGATTCTTTTCAATAATAAGTATATTTGGATCTTTAGATTATTCAATAATATATAGTATAGTACCTTTTATGAATGAAACAGCTATTACTATTATTGCTTTATTATTATTATCAGGAGCTATGGCAAAATCTAGTCAAATTCCTTTACATAATTGATTAGTAGGGAGTATGGAAGGTCCAACCCCAGTTTCTGCTTTAATTCATGCTGCTACATTAGTTACTGCTGGATTATATTTATTAATTAGATCTTCACATTTATTAGAATATAGTCCGACGGCCTTATTAATTATTACTTTAATTGGAGCAACTACTGCTTTCTTTGCAGCTAGTTGTGGATTAGTACAAAATGATTTAAAAAGAATAATTGCTTTTAGTACAATAAGCCAATTAGGTTATATGGTAATGGCTGTTGGACTTAGTCAGCATAATGTAGCTTTAATGCATGTTATAAATCATGCCTTCTTTGTTAGAGGGCCTTATGAGAGTAATCTTGTTTAGAAAATTACACTGTATGCTGGAACAACCTAAAGACTGGAATACTGCCTTCATGTCTTCGACAGGGTATGTCAAATTTTCAAGTCTGTGCGGCCTTAAAAAACAAAGGATTTGCAAAAGGACAATCAGCAGGAAACCCACAATTTAATAAATAAATAGATTAGGATCCTCAGAGACTACACGTGAAAACCAAAAATAATTTAATTTTATTTTTAATTTTTGTTTGGATAAGATATAGTCCACTAAAATTTTGATTCTTAGTGTCTTTAAAAAAATATTTTTTTATAGATCTAATGTTAGTAAGGTAAAAAGTTATATGCGTTTTAATAGACAAATGCATTCACTTAAAAATGATTATAGAGAAGATTCTAATCATGAAAATAATCTAGGGTCAATAGTATTACATCATTTTATCAATATTTTAAAACTACTGAGGGTATAATTCCTGAAATAGTACATACAAATCAAGGAAAATTAGCGGAAAATACTTTAATAACTATGCTAGATTCTTTACCTAAAAAATCGAAGCTTTATGAATTTATTCAAGCTAATTATAAGTTACCTATCTCCGTAGTAATCCACAATGAGATAAATTTAGAACCCGGGCGAAGCCATAAATATAGTTTGCCTTTAGACCTGACAAGAATGGAATCCCAATTATATCTTTCTCAGTTAAGTGAGTCAGGTATCTATATATTTTACCATAGTTCAGGTAAATTTGCTATAGGCTCTGCAATGAATTTTCAACGTAGATTAAGAGATCATATGAGTTCAATTAATGGACATAGAATTATGCAAAAACTTCATAGTTTTACCAAAAAAAATGGAGGTTTAAACGAATTAACTTGAAGCCCACTTATCGTAACACCTAATTTTTATAAATTATTTCTTTCCCTTTACCCTAATCATGTGTTTACTAAAGGTGAAATACAAATTTTAGTTGCTCTTACTCAATTTATGCCTCGTGTATTAGAACAATGTTATATTTAACATTATAAACCTGAGTTAAATGGAAATAAAAAAGGATCTTATAATGTTATTTTTAGTTTTATAAAATGGGATCCTGATTTACTTCTAAAAAATTCAGCTCACGGCCATGATGAGGAAGTAAATAAATATAATCTTTATAGAGCAATTGATGAAAATAATATAATTGTTGCTGCTTCTTATTCTATGAATGGATTAGCTAATATATTAGGAATTAGTCTAGCTGGTCTTAAATCTCATTTAGGGCGAGAAAGTTATGTTTATGCTAAAGCTTTAGCATTAAATGTAAACATTTGAAAATTAGGAGAAATCTCTAAAGGTAAGCCTAAAGAGTATTATAGAAGTAAAAAATTCATTAGAAAAACCTTAGAATTCAAAAATCTATCCCTATCTTCTCTTGATTTTGGATATATTTATGTTTTTAATCTAGATAAAGAGACTATTTTCACTAAAAAAGCTACCTCCCCAGCTATTTTTAAATGTATTAATCCAAATATTTCAGCTAATTTAGACTCTAAAACTATAAAAAGGAAGTCAGATAATATGGCAACTTATATAAATAAAGAATTGAAATATTCATCTGAATTAGGGGAGTTTTTCTTAGCTAAAATTCCTAATTCTGCTATTAATGCCAAATCTCCTCTTATTGTAGTAGATATTGAAACTAATATTGCTACTTTTTTTAATAGTAAGAGAGAATGTGCACGATTTTTATCTAATTCCTTTAATAAAAATATTCAATTAGGTACTTTATCTAGAAACAATTGGATCGATAGTGGGGAAGTAATTAAACAAAAATTTGTTTTATTAAGTAAACCTCATTTTATTTCTCTTATGCCTAAGTCTTTTGATTTAAATGAAAAAACTATTGATTTGACACAATATAATGTAAATGTTATTAATCACAAATATAACTCATCCTCTTAAAATTGAGTAAGCACTAAATAACTTTAGGAGAGTTAGTATATTTCATACAAAAGAGGATCCTTACTGATTAAAAACCTTGGGAAAAGGACAAAATTTAAAGTGTCTTCAAAGCTTTATTATTCTTAGGTGCAGGTGCAGTTATTCATAGTTTATCTGATCAACAAGATATTAGAAAATTAGGAGGTTTAATTAATTTTTTACCTTTTACTTATACAGCTATGTTAGTTGGTTCTTTATCTTTATTAGCTACGCCTTGATTAACTGGTTTCTATAGTAAAGATACTATTATTGAATTAGCATACGGACAATATAATTTCAGTGGTACATATGCTTATATTTTAGGAAGTCTAACAGCAGGTATAACTGCTTTTTATTCTTTTAGATTATTATCTTTAGTATTTTTAACTGTACCTAATGGTAATAAAAATAGTTATATAAATTCTCATGAAGCTAATTTATCTGTAATAATACCTTTATTCTTATTAGCTTTATTTAGTATATTTTTTGGTTATCTATTCTCTGATTTATTCATAGGTATGGGTACTGATTTTTTTGGAAATAGCTTATATATTAAACCTAATAATATTAGTTTAATTGATACAGAATTTAGTATTAATACTTTTATTAAATTATTACCTGCTTTATTATCTTTAGCTGGTGCTAGTTTAGCTTTTTTTTTATATCATTTTAGTTATAAATTTATTATTGAGTTAAGTACTAATAAATTAGGAATAAAAATATATACCTTCTTAAATGGGAAATATTTAATTGATATAATTTATAACAAGTTTATTATTTCTAATTTTTTAAATTTGGGATATAATATTTCTAAATTTTTAGATAGAGGATTTATTGAAATGGTTGGACCTTATGGTTTAAGTAATAAATTTTATAATTTAGCTAATAATATAAGTAAATTAGATACAGGAATTATTACTACTTATGCGATTTATTTTACTCTTGCAGCTTTAACTCTTATTTCTTTTGTTTTTGCAAATTTATTATTTGATAATTCTTTATTAGTTGAAATTAGAATAGTTATTATTTATTTTGTAACTTTATTTTTTCTGCTTTCTTAATTTTTAAATAGTAATTTTAAAAACAAAAACTTTTTAAAGTTTATTTTAAATTTATTCCTCCATTATCTTTACACAATTTGAATTTTTATTTTATAACTCAAAGTCTCATTTTTTCTTTATTATATTATATATTAACTATAATATAGAGACTTTTCTCTTTTTGTATTTGAGAAAAACTTTTATTTTTATTTATTAATATGCCTCAATTAATTCCTTTTTATTTTATTAATCAATTATCTTTCTCTTTTTTAACTTTAATTGCTTTAATTTATGTATTTTCTAATTATATTTTACCTTTATTTACTTTCCAACAAGTGATAAGAATGTTTATTACTAAATTAAGTAATAAATCCTAATATTTAATATTAGTTATTAATTATTATTTAATCCCCATTTTATTTTAAATTTTTTATTATTTAATTAATTAAAATTTCTTTTTGGTATTATTATATTTTTATATTATAAAAATTTTATAATCTTATATATTAGTTATTTATTTTTAATTTCAAAATAGAAAAAAACAAAAAAAGAAAAAAAAATTTTTTATATTATTATAAATATTCATATAAAATATTTATTATATAATGTTGTAGTTTATTATTTTATTGGAATTAATCCTTTTTTTAATATATTTATTTATATAAAATAATAATAATAATAATAATAATGATATTTATAATTCTAATATTATTTAATATTTTAAAAGAAATATATTTTATCGTATATTAATTATTATTAAATTAATTAATTATTAATTATTATGTTTATAATAAGAGCGTAGTATAACTGGCTAGTATTATGATCTTCAAAATCATTGGTAGGTGTTCAAATCACCTCACTCTTGTGTTGTTTTAATTTTAAAAATAATTAAAATTTTATTTAATAAATTAATTAATTTCATTTTGCTTTATCAAAAAAAATAAAAAGGCTAATATTATTAATGTTTTTTGTTGTGTTGTTGTTTTGTTTTTTAAACAATAAATAAAAGGATAAATTAAATTTTTGTTTGTTTAATTAAATTTTAAAAGGAATTTAAAAAATAAAAATATAAATAAAGGTAAAAAAAATAAATAATTTAAAATTATAAATAAAGACTGTAGCATAATTGGTTAATGCCGTTCGCTCATAATGGATTTTATTAAGGGTTCGAGTCCCTTCGGTCTTATATTTATGTAATTTCTTCTTTTTTTGTTGTTTTTTGTTTATTTCTGATAATAATTTAAATTTATATAAACATTTAAAATTTGATAATGAAAATTTCTCTTATTAAAAATATTTACATTTATAATTATAATAATATATATATATATATATTAAAAAGGCTATAATTACATAAAGGGTATTTGGTCGAGTCTGGTTTATGGCCCTCGTCTTGAAAACGAGTACTTTATTTATTTTAGTCGTCGGTTCAAATCCGACAGTACCCGTACTAAATAAATTTTTATTTTTATTGTTTTAATTTTTTATAATTAATTTTGAATAACTTATATTATATAATTTGATTGGACTACGCCTCCTCTTAATTTTTTTTTATTTCTTTTATAAAAATTTAAATTATTTAATTGCTATTTCTTTTTTATATTGATTTATATTATATTTTAAAAATTATTAGTGTCTTGATTTAATTAATTTAAATTATTTTCTTTATACTTTTTATTTATTTAATTTTATTTCAGTTTTTTATTGAATAATATTTAAATATTTATACCCCTTTTTTTATTATTAATTGGTAATATAAAAATAAATAAATAAATAATACAATTATATTATTATATATATGTATAATATATTTGATTAGAATATATTCTAATTATAATTTAATTTCTTTTTATAGATAAATAATATTTAATAACTAAAAAACAGTGGAATAAAAGGAGTATAAATTAGTATTATTTTAATGAAATTAAATATATTAAATATAATTATTAAATTAATAATATAAAAATTCTCCCCCCCCTTTTTTCTTTATTTCTTTATTCTTAAAATTTGATTTCTGATTAAAAAATTAATATTAAATTAATTAATAATAAATTAAATAATATGTAATATATAAATATATAAATACATATATAATTTTAAATAAATAAAATAATAATCTTAACAGGGATTTATTCTACTAAAAAATAAAAAGAATGATAATATTACTTTTATTAATACCTTTATTAGGTTCTTTATTTATCTCTCTTATCTCAGAAGATTCAATTAAAAATCAAAACATAATGAAAAAAATAAGTTTAAATACAACAATTATAAATTTTATATTCTGTTTATATTTATGATTAGAATTTGATAGTAGTAGTACTCAATATCAATTTGTATATGAATTTAATCAATTAAGTTTTATTCATTTTAATTTGGGTATAGATGGAATATCTTTATATTTTATATTATTAACTACTTTTGTAACTCCTATAGCTATATTATCAAATTATAATAATATTAATAATAATCTTAAATTTTTTTTAATTTCTTTTTTAATTTTAGAAACTTTACAAATAGGTGTGTTTGTAGTATTAGATTTATTTTTATTTTATATCTTTTTTGAAAGTGTATTACCAATATTATTTATAGTAATATTAATATATGGTTCAGGTGAAAATAGAATAAGATCTGCATTGTTATTATTTTTATATACTTTAGCTGGATCATTATTTATGTTATTATCAATTCTTCATATTTATAATTATGTAGGTTCTACTGATTTTCAATTAATTTCTTTAGCTGAAATTAACCTTGAAAGTCAAAAAATATTATGAATTGGGTTTTTCTTAGCATTTGCAGTAAAAACACCTTTATGACCTTTTACTGGTTGATTATTTAGAGCACATGCTGATAGTCCTTTAGCTGGTTCTATATTATTAGCTGCTACAATATTAAAATTCTCGACTTACGGTATATTACGGGTTTTAATTAATTTTTTACCTGATGCCTCTAGTTATTTTTCACCTTTAGTTCAAACTATAGCTATAATAACTTTAATATATGCCTCATTAGCCACTATTATTCAACAAGATACTAAAGTTCTAATTGCTTATTCATCTATTGCACATATGGCTGTGGTTACTTTAGGATTGTTCTCTAATACAATTCAAGGTATTGAAGGTGCAATTTTATTAGCTTTAGCTCACGGATTTGTATCTCCAGCTTTATTTATCTGTGTAGGTGGGATCATCTACGAAAGAACTGGTACAAGAATTATTAATTATATTAGAGGATTAGTAACTTATATGCCTGTATTCACTCTCTTATTCTTTATATTTACACTAGCAAATACTGGAATTCCTTTAAGTTTAAATTTCTTAGGAGAACAATTATCTTTAATTGGAATCTGAGAAAGAAGTCCTATAATTTCTGCTTTAGGTGCAACTGGTATCGTTCTAAGTGCTTGTTATTCTATCTGATTATATAACAGAGTTTCTTATGGTGTATATTCTCCACACTTAAAACCAGTGAAAGATATATCAAGAAGAGAATTCAATCTATTAATAGCATTACTGTTACCTACGGTCTTATTAGGTATCTTCCCTAATGTCATTTTAAATTCTTTACACATGGCAGTGACTAGTTTAATTTTTAATTTTTAATTTCTTTTTTAATTTCTTTTTTAATTTCTCCCCTATCTGTAAATACATATAATATTGATAATTTACAATCTTTAGTTATAATGTTATAAAGTTCATTCGTTCTATTATTTCTTTAAACCAGGCTACGCCCCATCTTTAATAGTTATTTTACCTTCAGATAAAGATTTATATCATTTATCTTGATTAATTAATAATTTATTATCTTTAGTTAATAAAGGTATTCGGTTTTTAAATTTAATAGGATTTTTAACAACTTTATTTTTTACATATTGATAAGAATTAGTAATACCCCCATAAATTTTTGGAGCTAAAAACAATTTTATTAAAAATATGTTCTAATTTCATTTTACCTAACTCTTTACTAATGGGGTAAAGATTTATCAATATAAATAGAATCTGTATCAGAATAATATAGTTTATAATCAGGATTATTTTTAAATTGACTCCTAAATATTCTACTGGTAAGTAGTAGTAAAAGATTCATCTTCAGAATAGGATCCTACTCTAAAAACTCAATCCTACTTAATATATGACCACATAGAAAGACAAAACTTTTATTGTATACAAATTAATATTGCTTAATAGAAATTATTTAGCTATAAAATTTATATCTAATTTCAAGAGATTTTCATTAAAATAATCGAATCTAACAAGAATTCCTATACTAACAGAAACAAATAAAAACAAAAACAAAAACAAAAAACAAAAACAAAATAAAACTAAAAATAAAAAAATAAAATAAAATAAATAATATGAATAGATAAATCAAAAAAATATATTATATATAAAAGTAGCGATGACGATTTTGTACAACATCCACCATATATATTAAAAATAAGTTTTGATTTGTATTTTTAATAATTAGTAACCATAGTTATTGAACCAATAGGATCAGTAACAAGTGCACTTAAAAGTGTAGTTATTCAACCTATTGATAGAACAAAATATTTAATTCCATAATAAAAGAATCTCAATATTTTATGATTTCTAATTAAAAATAGGATACCAAAAATACCTTGAAGAAATTTACTTTTGTTATAATATTTATGTAATTGTCTTAATATTGCAATTAATTTTATCATTCCATTAAAAATCGGAAACGCTCGTGTTAACACTGAATTACTTAAAATTTAATGGGGATATCATAATATAAAAGAAAGAAAACGAATAATGATTATAATAGAAAAACATATTATTTAATGATCTTTTTATTTAAATTAATTTTAAATGGTTTAGTATTAAATAATTTATTGTTTTTATAAATAAGTTGTCTTTTATTTTCAGTTGGTATTAAAGTTGATCTTTAATACTAATATTACCTTCTTCAATATTTCTAAATCATTTTTCTTGATTTAAAATTAAAGATTTATTTTTACTTAATAAAGTTTTAAGATCTTTATATTTTAGTTTATTTTTAAAACCTTTAACTTTAGTTAATTCAATATTCTCAGAGGTTTTACCTCCATAAACTTTAGGAGCTAAAAATGTACCTTCTGTAAAAATCTGTTCAAGTTTTAATTGTCCAAGATTTTTACCTACAAATTCTGTAGCTAAAGGTTTATCAATATAAATTGAATCGGTATCTGTATAATATAAATTATAATCCTCAACATTTTTAAATTGAGTCATAAATATTCTACTATAAGCTGTTACTGCTGATGCAATACCAATAGAAATATTGTAATTACAATTACCAAAAATATTCTCTTCATCTGAATTATTATTATTTACATAAGAAATTAATGATTTATTATTATCTAAATTAATCATTTCACTAATTAAATAATCATTTTCAATCATATTAATTAGTTCATCTTCAGAAATAATAATGTGTTCATCAAATCTATAATCCATACCAAATTTACCATATAAACTATTTAATAATAATTTTGATATTAAATACATTGGTTCATTTTTAGAATGAGATTGTTTAATTTGATATAAAGCATCAATATAGTCTCGGAATATGTGACTTTTTTGAAATAGATATCCTCTTAATATTTTAAAAGAATATCCATAATTAATTGCATTATCCATTTCAGGACTGAATATCATATCTTTTCAAGTACCTAACGGAGATATGGTTCTTAAACCATGTCCAGTATCAACTTTAGTTTGAATTATTGGATTATCTATAATCCCCGGTGATGTTATTTCAACTTCAAAGAATCCAAATGCTTTAGAATCTATTTTTCTAATGTCTCCCTCAAAATAAGTAATATTACCAATAGGCATATCATGATTTTTCATAACTGTTGGATATAATGAATTAACATCATATCCATGAATATTTGTACCATAGGGTATAAACATTTCAGTTGAACCTCCTGTATATGATTTTTTAAGATCATTAAATATTTCTCCGGATATTATAGGTATTTTATTATCTTTTAAATAATTACATCTATAAATACCTAAAGCAAGTGAAGATAATGTAGGAAATCTATGAATATTTAAATTAAATTGATCAAAAATTAAATAATTAAATTTAATAATAACTTGATGTAAAGATACACAATCTTGAATGCAATATTTAATAGTTTCATCTTTTAAATTTCACAAATTCTGTATATGATTTTGTACATATTTTACATAATCAATTTTAAGTAAATCTTTGAAATATTTATATTTAGGTATTTTACCAATATAATTTAAATCAATATTATTATTAACAAAATCATAAGGAAATATACCTTTATTGTCAACATTAAATTGTATAGCTAATTTTTTAAGAGAATTAGGTAACATTAATAATGAGTCTCTTAAATTAATTTTAATATTATTCAATTTTAATTCAATATTAAACATTTTACCATCTTTCATTAGAGGTTTAACAGTAATATTATCAATGGAAGCTAAAACATTTAATAAGAATATACCATCGAAGAAACTTAAATTATGAATATAAACAATATGATTATGATACTCTTTTTTATTGAATAGAGATAAAATAGCTTCTTTAAGCATACTTTTCTCATTAATATAATCAGTTAAATAATAAGAAAAAGTATTTTTACCATCGAAATAGCATAAACAATAAGGTAAAATAGTATTACCAATAACTCTAGTTTCAATATCTAAAGTTATGAATTTATTAGTTATGTCTTTATCTTGTTTAATTGATTTAATGAATTTATTCTGTCTTTCTAATTTTTTAACTATTAATTTACCATCAATAAATTTATATTCGTGATTTTTAATTTTTCGAGTGAAAGTACCTAAATTATATGGATCATCTAAATAATCTTTATATTCAATAATTATTTGATCTTTAAATTTTATTTGGATAAAATTATGAGTTTCATATTTTATAATATTATAAAAATAATTTGTTTTACTATTCTTAATTATAATTATATTACCATTGCTTTGTATAATCTCACCTAATATTGTATAATCAATACTATTTGGTAAATTATAACCTAAAAATTTGAAGCTTTCAATTTTAGTTTGTTGTTTTATGGATCCTCCGATTTTAGATTCTTTAGATAATAATTTCTCATCAGGAATTATTTTATAAGTTATAATTATTGTATCTATTGTATCGTTTAAATAATTATCTTTTTTAAATGTTAAAAATTTAATGTAAAATGTCAGTAATTCATTATAATCTTTATTATTAATTTTTTGCATAATACCTAATGTATAACAATCATTATTTTGATATTTAACTCTTAATAATAGATATATAAATTTATCATTAGATAATTTCTTCATTATATCTTTTCAAAATTGTTTTAATGAATATTCAATTGATTGTTTATTTAAAAGATTAAATTTATTTTTACATATATAATTTAATCATTTATCTTCAATAAAATATTTAGTTATGGTAGAGATGCTTCTAATAAAGCCATTGTTTTTATAAATATTATTCATTTTAAAAACAAATTTTAAATCCTTCGGGACCTGTATTGTTATATATTTAATGAGTAATTACTCACTAAGAAAATTCTTTTCTTTTCCATAAAAGAGAACTATTATTATATTTATAATATCCTCTTTTTGAATTTTAGTTTAAATAAAATTTAAAAATTAAAAATAAATATTTAATTAATTTAATAAATATTTCGTTTAAATTTAGAGCCCTTAGCTTAATTGGTAGAGTACCTGATTGTCATTTAGGTTGGTTCCAGTTCGAATCTGGAATGGCTCGTTAAAATACTGTTTTCTCAACAAATAATTAATAATATTCTAAGTTTTATCTAATAAAATATTATTTAATTATTTAAAATAAATTAAATAATTTATTTAAATTATATAAAATAATAAAATATTATTATACAATATTGTAAATTTTATTCTTTAATTAAATAAATTTAATATATAATCTGTGGTAAGCTTATTTTCTGATAAAGACATATTATTTAAAACGAATCTAATATTGGTTCTGATTAATTCTCTATTTAATATTATAAAGGTCTAGCCCTTCTTCAAAAATTAAAATTAATTAATTAATTTATTCAGAGGGTGTACTTTTCTTTGATTATTTTTATTTTATTTATTTTATTTATTTTATTGATTTTATTATTTTTATTTCTTTTATTTAGTTTATTTGATTCTTTTTTATTTCGTTTTTATTTTATTCAATTTAATCGATTTTATTTTTTTTTTGTGTGTCAATTTTTTAGAAAATATCTTTTATATTTTATTACTTTTAATTAAAATTATAAAATTTATATCTTATAAAAATTAGAAAAGATTCCTAATTATATGGGTCTTTTAATATATTATATAGAAATAAAATGGTTAAAAAAATATTTATTTTGAACATTCACATTTTTATTAAACGATTTAAGTTAGAATATTATTAGTTAATGTGTATATTATATGGTATTAAGAGGCTGAAATGTCTTATACTACTAATAAATAAATTATTATAGATAGCTGAAAAAAGGGATTGAACCTTTTTTTTACCGTCATGAATGGTATGTTTTAACCAATTAAACTATATCAGCAATATATATAATATATATTATATTATATATTTAGTAAATTTATAATTATTAAAATTTATATAATAATAATAATTAAGTTATAAAATAATAATTGATTATTTATTTTTATTTATATTTTATATTATTTAATCTAAATTTAATTAATAAATTAAGTTAGTTTTATTATCTACAAGACTAAGTTTGTTTTTATTAAAAAATAATAATATAAATATTAATTATTTGATATTAATAGTAATTTTTTTTTTTATTTTCTATAATTTATAATCAGTAATTATTTACTGCATTAATTAAGTATAAATAAATAATAATTGTTATTAATTAAATGAATTTAAATTTACTTTTCTGATATAAACTAAATATTCTTAAACCTATATAGGATTTTTATTTCTTATTTTTATAAATAAAATAGTATAAACAAAAAACTTAAGTGTTTGATATAATTATTTTATTTTTATCTTCCAATCTAAAAATTTAATTTTCTCTTAACTTTCCATAAATTATTTTACTCTTAACAGATATAATATATTTTGGTTTAGCAGCTGGACTTATTAGCTTATTTTATTTTTTAATCTAATTTTTTTTTATTTTAATTGAAAATTTATTTTTATTTTTTATTTTTTTGGTATTATTTATACTAAAAATTAAATTATTATTAAATAAGCTTAATTTCAGTTTTAGATAACTTAACTTTTTTTATTTTTTATTTTTTATTTTTTATAATAATAAATTTTATTATTTTATAATTTTTTAGTTTTTTTAAACTAAGGGTAAAATCAGAGAATCGAACTCTGAACTTCGTCGCCACAAGACAGTATTTTACCATTAAACTAATTCTACCTCTTTTATATTTTTATTTTATTTTTAATTTATTGAATTATTATAATAGTCGCTTGTTTTTTTATATATATGTCAAAATGAATATTTATAGATAAAAGTATCGATGACAATTTTTTTTTAACATCAAAGTATTTCAAAGGGGTTATTAAGGATAACTAGCAAATTTATACAAAAGGAGGAATAAACCAAAAGCCACAAAATTAATAAAAATTCATTTTACCAAATGTGGCGATCCTAAGGAAAACCTTACAAATATAAACTTCCTGAAGTAAAACATTTTATTAAGGAAAGGAAAGGAAATCAACCGAGACTCCGAAAGTAATGGTGAGTGAAATCGGATTAGCCTTAAATTTATAATATTTCGAAATTAAAAATTTACCCTCCAATTAAATACAATTAAATTAACAGATATAATATTTCCAGAGAAGGTAATCAGACCTGTAGAAAAAAAAATTTATTTAAAATAAGTACAATGAGAGAAAACTTGTTGGAATATAGGGGAACCATCCTCTAAGGCTAAGTATATAAATTTAGCGATAGTGAAAAAGTACTGTAAAGGAAAAGTTGAAAAGAAAGTATATAACTTAGTGAAATAGATCTTG